>SDBT01001460.1_pt1 | contig 41700 bp, 54 predicted proteins | sample 2277101 | NCBI WGS metagenome assembly SDBT01 (sample SAMN10404973, study PRJNA504765) | marine sediment metagenome | isolation source: marine sediment core GS10_PC15, 103 cmbsf | place: Arctic Ocean: Southern Knipovich Ridge | collected 2010 | reverse complement strand
TCCATACCAGTGATCGACGTGCTCTGGGAAGGAATTGACCTGATAGAAGGTAGGGAACACCAGACCCTCGACCATACCCAGTTCACCCTCACCGTATATCCGCCACCAGTTGGCATCCCTACCCCTCCGTTTCTCTATGGACTTGACGATCTCAGGGTGTAGGCACTCATTGTCCAGATAGGTGGTCTTGATGAAGGTGTGGTCCATGAAGGGGATCACCTCCTCATGTACCCAGAATGCCTGTGTAGGATTGAAGTCTAACCAGACACGTTCCATTGTCCTGATCTCTAGCTGTTCGAAGGTCTCGTATGGTAGGTTGTTACACTCATTGATGAATAAGATGTCTCTACGTGGTCCCCTGACCTTGTGGGGTTGATCAGCAGAGAAGAACTCTATGACTGACTTCCCTATGGTGTAGGTGTGGTCAGACTTGTTGTGGCACTTAGGATCGTATATACCCTCCTCATCCAGTATCTTGAAGAAGTCCCTCATGGCTCCCTTCTTCAGGTGGGGTAGAGTCTCCGCTACCACACTGATCAGGACCCCCTTCTGTTGTCTCTTCTGGAGTATGATCAGTAGGATCAGGAGGATCGACCATGTCTTACCTGAGGAGGTTCCTCCCTGTGAGACTATGATCCTACTCTTGACTCCTGCGTGCTTCCTGAAGGATGTGGTGATCTTCATGATAAAATGGACGATAATTAATATTATGTTAACTAGGACTTATCGTAATTAAATTGGGTAATTCTACTCATTGTATGCTTTAAATTCTTACCTTAGATTCGCACCAGCATATTATCCTCGTCACTAAATCTTGACAAATTGATGCGGAGGATTTAAGCTGGGGTTGTTTCTATTTCGCATCACCGCACTGTGAAGTGTTTGGTCTTTGTCAAGAGCCAGTGGCAAGTAGTAAACAGCCCCTTTTTTTGTGGGCTTAACACCACCACCCATGAAGATAATTGCACTCACAGTACTCCTATTCTCTATTGGATGCGGACAGGGTAGGACCCTTACACCCGAAGAAACCCAATCAGTAATAAACTCTACACAGGAACCCCTAAGAAAGGGTATGGATGCCGCCCTAGATAGTCTCAGAAAGGACAGTATTCCAGACAAACAATAGGTAGGTCTTGCCCCTATTTGTCTTAGCATTAATATTATGTTAACTACGCTCGGGACCACCATTGTCATGTATTTCGATATTGTTGTGACATTATGTCCTATGACATAGTGTCTGACATAATGTCTGCTTAATTTGTCCGATAATGATCATTATGTTAACTAACCTCGTGACTGGGTCGTGTCGTCCTGTCATGTATGACAGATTGACCCCTCCCCTACCCCACCGCATTCTCCTAGACTATTTTATCGACCACCTTTTGATCCTCTGGGTTACCAGATTGAATCGAAAGGATTAATCCCTTCGCCTCGATCTTATCGGTGATCCGCCCCCTCAGTTTGTTATATTCCTTGATCGCCCCGAGTGAGACACCCATCTCAGCCTTCTGTTTGATCAAGAAATCGAGTTGCTTATCGACCGCCTGATCGTTTAGACCCCCTTTTGACAAAAGTTCATCAATTCTGCGCAAAATGTGAGGCTTTTTCAGGTTCTCATACGCCCCTGATTTAGCAATCGACAAATTGTGCTTTGTCATCTTTTTATTGTACGCCTCCATGTATGATTGAGTCCCGTTGCCGAAAAACTCATCAGGCGAGCAATATGTCTGACAGAACTTCTCTTGCTGTTGAGTCAGTCCTGTCTTCTCATCTTTATGTCCCATAATATTGATATATTCAATGGTGAAGTTAGAAAATATTTTAAACAATGTGAGGTTCCCCTACTAGAAGAATTTCAACCGACCCGCATTCAACATCTGGTGGAGGACCTCCGACGGACGTTCGATGGTCTCACCGCTCTGGTCTATCAACTCATACCGGACCAATACACCACGGGACCATATCGCACTCTCGACCAGATATCGTGTTGTGATATCGTCTCCATCCTTAACTATCTGGGTATACTCGAACCGATCCCCCGGCAACAACCTCTGTCCACTCCCATTCCATGCATCGTCTGGAAAACTCATAATATCATCCGTTTCATTATAGCATCATCAGTATAAACTCCTCCCGACTCCGAACGATCACATACTCCATACCCATTTGCTCTACGTGTTCCTGAAATACTTTCTGTTTGGGCGACTGTCTTCCTTTCGGGGTCTTGACCTCCACCCAGTAAATCATCATGCCTTCAAAATCTAAACCATCCTTACTATACATCACCAGTAAATCACTCGCCCCTGACATCATCCCGACCTCCTTCATGCCATGTTCCCTGTTATTGGGGATTGACATAATGAGACTCCGAGGTTCGTGGTGTTTCAGGCAATACTCATTCCTAAACCACATGACGATATCCTGTTGAATCCTTGCTTCTGTTTTTTCTTCTTCACTCATAATCGTAGCATTCTTTACATCCTTTACTGAATAATCCTGACCGATCTTCTTTTGCAGTCCAGAATTTACAGTTCCTACATTGGAATACGGTATCATGTAGTCTATCCCTTTGATTTAGACTCATGTGGGTCCAGTCATATCCATGTCCGCAAATTTCAAATATTGCGTATTGCATTGTACTGGTATTAAAAGAGTTGTTTTCATTAAGCAAAAACTGTATAATCTCCTCGACCTGTTCGTCCGTAATCACCCGACCACCCGCCGGTTTACACAGTCGACGTATCTCATCCACCCTACTCTTCGGAATCTTAGCGTGACCCTTGATCCAGCGGTGGATAGTTTGTTTCGGTCTAGCATATCCCATTAACCGACCTAACCAAGCACCTGAACGATTATCCAGCAGTTTTATTAGTTCTTCCTTTTCCATAGTACTAAAATTGCGGTAACACTTAATGTTACCCGTTTCTATCTGTTACCCTATCTGTTACCTCTATCTGTTACCTACCTCTACCTGATATAAAAATAAAATATATAAGGTAAAAGGTAACAGGTAACAGATACATCTGTATAACGTATGAGGAACATAATTATGTATTTTATAAAGCATATATATAATCCGTTTTCGTTTTTTATCTGTATGTCCTAAGTCCATATTTTACTGTTACCTGTTACCATCGATTAAAATGGGGGGTCAACTCCCTCATCCTCAGTTAGTTGTGAGGTAACAGAGCTTTCAGATTTATCTGTTACTTTCACCGATTTATCCGTTACCGGACCACCTGTGGACGGAGTGGGATGATTAGTTCCGTCCGTCGGTAACTTAATTACACTATAATATTGCATCACTTTACCCGATTTTTTAACAGCTTTTCGGTCCCCAAATATCGAACGACACTCTGCGCCCAGTCGTTTAACCGACACGATCCTCTGCTTAGTGTGGGTCTCGATGTAGTCCTTTATCTGACTTGTTGTCATGTATTCAATGTACCCACCCTCGTCACAATTCCTGAAGAACTGAAGTATCAACTCTCGCTCCAGTGGGACCGTTTCGTACTCCGAAGTCAGGGTCGCCAAATGCTTGAACTCATCAACTGATAACCCATAACTCTCACCGGACTCATATATACGGACCGCCTCCATAAACAGTTCGTCCTTGTCTACACTGTTATATATATCGTGGTTCATCCAAAGTACGTGTACTGGTAGTATGCGAGTGTTCCCGGTGGGATCGTTCATGATATCCAACTCGTTCGACGTACCACCTAGAAGTGCCAGTCGTTTATAGTCTTGGTTGTAATGACCATAAGGTGCACGAAGAGAGAAGGTCGACTTGGATGTCAGTTCTTTGAACCGCTTCTCGTCTCCTCTTGTCTTCCCACCCATCTCGTCATCCATCAGTATCAACTTCTGACACATGAGGAGTTCGTCATCCTTACCAGCATCCATCTTGGACTCACCATAATACTTCTGTAATCCTTTGGGAAGGAGTCGGCGGAACCATTCTGTTTTTCCTGTGTGTTGTTCAGGTCCAATAAGAGACAGGACCGAACGAACCGGGTGACCATCAATCGCTGCCGGAAGTGATATCAACCACTTCCGTATGAACATATCATATCCGGGAGTGGGTGACCTTATAGCTTTGGCGAGTTTATCTATGTTTCCATCCTGTTTGAGGTGTCGATGCTTTTCGATCCACTCCTTTATAGGATGATACGTCTCAGTGAAGTCCGATTTGATCATACGATCAACGAGGTCGAAGTTGACCGCAGGAGTATTGAACGCTGCCCGTGCCCTTAGATATATAGTATTCATGTGGGACTCACTCAACTCCTGTCCCTCACCATCACCCACCGGAAGGGTCTCAATCTTATCAGTTATGAAGTTCCGCCTCAACGGATGATTACCCAGTAACCACTCCATCATGGACTCGATCATCTTCTCAGGATCATGTGCGATCGTCTTCAGTTCTATGTCGTCCCGCTTGAATACCTCGTCAGTGATTCTCTTGGCATCCTCGGGAGGTATGGAGTTGATCGTGATCAACTGGTTCTCCACCGCTGATGCATCACGTCCCGATCCTTTACCCATAGCAGCAACAGTCGTCGCCATCTCATACTTCTTGTTCTTAGGTAGTTTGACACCTACTTGCTTCAACATCCAATAGAATGTCCCGACCGTGACACCCCCGGAGTTAGCTCCCCTTAGACAGAAGTCATACTGTCGATCACAGTGTCGTGACTCATACTTCTCAGACTGGGCGGATAGTGTGTGGAACATCCTCCGTCCTGTCTCACCGAACCCAGACGCTAGGGCGAACCCTAAGTTCACATAGTCACGATAGTCATCCGCTAGGTTCGCACCTATATCAATGGACTTCTTGACCAGTTCTTCCGCTGTGGATTCAGGGAATATCGCCGGGAGACTACTGACCTTCTTCTTCTTCTCAGTCAGGGTCCTCGACTTCTTGGCAGATTCATTGACAAAGATGTTAGGATCGAAGGTCACGAACCTCAACGACGCTGGGTTCTGTGGTTTTTCATCCACCCCTATCCCGTATGACTTATAGTAATAGTTCTGCAACCACCTGAACGACTCCTTATGCTTCTCTGGATTGACCTTGACCAGTACGGCTAGACCACCGTTAGATATGGATGCGAACAGGGCGTATGTGTATGGGTCCTTTAGTAGGTCCTCACGATCCGTGAATCCATCCACATCCATACAGATGAACCCTGAGTGTTCGACGAGGTTAACCTCCGACCGGATGGGTGTGAACAGTCCTGATATTGTTACACCGGGGACCGACTTCTTCTTGTACTCATCCCGCTCCTTCTTGGTCTCCATGATCCTACACATAGTCGACTCCTCCTCCCACTCACCATACTTGATCCCTGAGATGAACTCATCGATTGTCATGGTCCCAGTGGGGGTGGTACTGTCCTTGCCGGACGCTTTACTGAATACTGAAATGCTACTCATCCCTGATACAAACTAATTAAATCAAATGCCATCTTCATACTCTTAATCCTTTCAACCATCTCCAAACACGACGGACATATACGACCCTTCCCTCTTTGCTTCAGTCGACGTTCGAAGTGTCTGTCAACATTCTCCCAGACTCTCGACACTGAGAAGGTGATCCCAGCATCGACGACGATCTCCATCAGTCTCGCCCCGGTCCCTGACCTGTGTTTCTCCAGTCGTCTGTCGACGTTCTTCTTATCTCCTGATACATATCCTAAATAATGCTTTGCGTGTTTGTACGGTCTGTCAAAGTGGATGAGATATACACAACCCATTATCAAACTCCTAAGTTGTGAATCCTCATTTTAAGATCAAGATAGTCCTCGCCAGTTACAACCCAATAATACCACGGAGTAACAATGGTCAGGGCAGATATAAACCATAGTATGTACAATGGAGTACATATAAACAACCTTATAAAAATTAGTTTCATGTCAATGTATAATCCATTACTTCCACCTTACCGCCATCACCTTGTGTGACGTTATCAATAAGGTATACTATCTGTCGTCGTATCCATGCGTCCCGATATCCCATCAGTCCAGCATACTTCTTTATCTGTTCTTCCCCCTTCGCCCGGACCAGTCTCCAGACCATTGGTCCCTTCAGTCGTCTGAGTAGCTGGAGTTCCCTCAACTCGTGGACGTTCAGTTCACTCAGTTTCTTCCCCGCCATTCCTTTAGGTAGTCCCGTCTTGATCTCCACGAGTATGCCGTTCCGTTCCTCCTCAGTCTTCACCGGGTACTCATACCCACAGTGAGGACACTTCGGAACTGATGCGTGTATCATTGCTGAACAGTCTGGACACTCCTTGACTGGAGCAACGTCCTTCTTCTTCCTCTTCTTCGGCGCAGTCAGTGACCACGTCCTTGCCTCGGACCACAGACCATGTTCGTTGTGGTTCATCCCGAAGTCAAGACAGATGAACTCCTTCATCTTGATACCCTCATAGACGTGTCTGTTTATTCCTTTCTTGCCCGGACTCTTATAGGGTCTTGACCCTCGTCCATTCATTTGTAACCACAGTGCCAGAGATTTGGTTGCCCTATTGATTATGATCGCACCGATGGACGGTTCGTCATACCCTGTGGTGAGGATGGAACAGTTCTGTAATACGTCGAACCTTCCTGCCTTGAAGTCCCTCAGTATCCTTGACCGTTGTTCCGGTGGTGTCTTACTGGTGATCACCTCCGACCTAATCCCTGCCGAATTGAACTCATCGTTCATATTGTGTGCGTGTTCTATATTGACATTGAAGACCAGTGTCTTGATCCCCCCCCCACTAGGTAGGATTAATTTCTCCTTATACTTATCGACCACTCCCGAATACAGTTTCGATGTGTTGAAATGCTTGAAGAGTTGGTCACTATCATACTCACCACGAACCACCTTAACGTCATCAAAGTCATCCTGCATTTGAAACGATTTGCAGGGTAACAGGTGACCGTCAAAGATCAGTTCAGGAATGTCAATGTGTTGAACAATATCGGTATAATATTTGACAAGGTGTTTACCTATCGGGGTGGCGGTGAACCCGATGGTACGCACGTCTGGGAATGCGTCCATGATCTTGGTGAAATTGCCTTTGTGGCACTCGTCAATGATGATCAGTTGGGGGTTGTATCCATCCAACAGTCCAGACTTCATCCGTCTCGCTAGGGTCTCGACCATTGCCACAGTACACGGTGCTCGTTTGTCGAACATCTTTGACTTGGCGTGGACAACCTGTGGTGCTATCATACTGGACGTTGCAGAGATAGCATCGAACGTCTGGGTGAACAACTCGATCCTGTCTGTTATAGCCAGTACGGTCGATGCCTTCTCCACGGCAACACGGATCAGTTCGGAGAAGATCACAGTCTTCCCACCACCTGTCGGGAGACAGTACACGATCCTCTGGTGTTTCATGATAGACGCCCGGAGTAGTGGGAGTGCTTCGAGTTGATACTTCCTTAGTTCCATAACGTCATCATTATTAAACCCACACCCGTCATCACCGTCAACCATGCGAACAGCTTACAGATGACCACGACTCCGGTCAACCAGTCTGGATATGTTCTTCTCTTACTCATTACCAAATGGATATGTTAATCTCTTGATATACTCGTTAGGATTTGAAGTATACAGTTTGAAATGTCTCGGACCCATGAACATGAATCGAGGTGGCGGATCAGGATATTCTCCTGATTCTTCAAACCACTTATCCCGGACTTGATCTGTCATGACTCCATCTCCTCAATTGCCAGACCAGAATTGATCCATCCCAGTGCATCCCATCCGTTTCGGATCAACCACATACCGACGTGGATCATCGTCCTGTTCTTGTTCTGCTTGTTGTACATCTCGTAAACCCCCTTCGACTTCTTCATATCGAACTCGCTCATCTTCTCCACTGGGATGAGGATAGGTGTAATATGTTTAACACTGAACGCTTGCTCCTTGTTTCCTAATTTGACGTGACAACCCTGTTCGGTTGAACCTATCCTGATCAACTTCCCTCGACCTCTGGGGGTCATGACGGGTCTGTCTAGGACCAGTGCCATATCATAGACTGATAGGGGTGGCATCTTCTTATTCTTTGCGGCTACTTCCGCACTGTCTTTTGTTGCTTTCATTTTGATAGTATATTAGTTACTCGTTCAATTTCTTCCGGGTCTTCCAGTCCGAACGGAGTGTTGAAACAACTTAGCATCTTAGTCATATCATGGATACATTCCTCCATCGATTGACCACTAACGTTCCGGTAATCCGCCATAGCATCGTACATCCCACCGATTGAGTCCGGTGAGTATCCACCCTCCTCCAGTTGTCTGATCTCGTTCTCTGTGAATCCGCTCATAACTCTGGGTGTGTTGCCTTAGATATATTTACCTCACCCTCGTTGAACTCTTCACAATCATAACAGTCCGTACATATTACAGGGTGACCATGCTCCTCTTCAAAGTATATCCCACACCACGAACACGACAGTCCGTCGATCATATCATCTGCTATCTGTCCCATAGTTCTAGTTTAAAAAACACCCGGAGGTCGGAACCCAATACAGGCATCGACGGTATCACGCGCCGAGCAACGGAAAGGAACCTCACGGGTGTAGTGTTGTTCATATTATTAGTATTGGTTCCCACTTCTCTCTCGCTTCCTTTTCTATATCAGACACGAAGTCACATCGCTGTTGTTCCATATCCGCAAGAATCTCAGGGGTCTCCTCCAGTTCAGTCCAGTAATTTTCTTGATCCATACCTGTTCCAGTCTCGTATTCATGTATCGACAAGGCTACATCAGTAAGATAAAAGAGATAATACAATGGGGTTTCAAGATCACGAATACGTGTCCCGGTATCGAATACAAATTCAGATTGAAACGTATCGTCGAGAGTAACCCAATCCTGACGAACGTATTCCCCACCCTTAAATATCTTGACAGTTGAATTAAAATATTCGACAATATACGTGTCGCCTGCGACTTCGTATTCACCCTCTTTTATTACGTCATGTATCCACATTATACTCCTGTTTTCTGATTCCATATATTGATATGCAATCGTGATGAATATCTGTGACCGACCTCGATACAGAGTTCGGCAACCATCTGTCTGGTCCTATCCAGTTCCTTCCGACTCGATCCTCCCGGCATCAGGATGATCTTCTTGAAGTCGATCACATCCTTGAAGTCTGTGATGATCTCCTCATAGTCTGTCCTGTCCGTGATCACGAACTTGAAGGAGGTTCCCCAGAGTTCACTCAATGTTTTCAAGACCAACTCCTTGAACCGTTTGTCGAATGGTTCCCCAGAGTTCTTGAGTTTAGGAGAGACGTTCCAGTATTTAATATAATCCAGAAGGATAGAATCATGTGTATCAGGCATGATTGTCCCGTTCGTTTCGATCTCTATGGTAGGAATAAAATCGTATGTTACCTCAAACCAGTGAAGATATCTGGCGAGATTCTTCTGGTGTAATAATGGTTCACCTCCCGTGATAATTAGATGAGCACCGTCTTTTAGTCGACGAACCATATCATCAGTGAGCACCGATCCAAATGGGGTCTTGACCCCCTTCTTCCATACCTCTATCGTATCACACAACCATGTCCCGTCACACAGTAGGTTACAACCTGACAGTCTTAGGAAGACCGAAGGGATTCCCATAGTCTGACCCTCACCTTGTAAGGAGTAGAACTTCTCAGATATTGATAGCGTACCCATTATCCTGTGTATGTACATGAGGTGGTACAAGTCTCCTCGATGGTTACTGATTTGATTGTGATTTTTACACTGAAGTGATCGTGCATCCAGTTATATATATCCTTAGCTATCACTTCCGATGTAGGATTTTCTTCAGATATAAATGTTTTCCATCCATTTGATGTACATAATGCAATCAATTCATCGTCTTCACTACATAAAAATATAGCATGATCAAAACGTTCTTCGACTTTATTAGTGAACTTCTTCAGTCTTGCATAGTCAACAGACATCCCTTGATCGTCCAGTTCTCTGACCTCAACTGTGATGTGACCATTCCACGAATGTCCGTGGATGTTTGCACACTTACCCTTGTAACCCTTCGCCAGCCTGTGTGCTGATTCGAACCGAAATGCTTTTGTCAGTGTATACATATTATTGTTTTTCAAACAGGTCTCCCTGTGCAGTTAGGTAATCAAATTTCTTGTGCTTGTTCACCTCATCGAGGTGCTCCGCATACATCTTATAACTGTTCACACTGAACAGATACTCCAGATACCTGATGTTCTTCAGGTCGTCAAGGACGTGGGAGGGATAAAGATAATGATCCTTTAACAGAGCGTAAAACTCCTTCTCCTTAAAGGTCCTGAACTTGAATCCATTCCACATCATATGCTGACGACCGAACCGTCTGCAAGACTGAAACGACGAGGAGTCCACTGAGTCCCACGGATATCTCGCCATGAACTCAAGGTTCGTGACCCCGAACCCGTGTATCCTTATCTTTGGTTTCCGCTTGAGGATGTGACTCCACAGGATGTCCATGTGGTTCCTGAGTCCCGCATTAAATACCATTCCACCGAAAGCAATCCGACCATACTCCAGAAGAGGCTCAACCTCATCTATGGTTGATCCCATGTGGAAGGTGGGAATGGGGGAGAGACCCACCGACTCCATGTACTTCTGGTTCTCCATTGTCGCCTTCGAGTCACCGATCACGTCCAGTCCAGCATACTGACTGACACCCGTGTCATATATGAATCGACAATAGTCATCCATACTGATCTCCTTCCCACTGTTCTTCGCTGAGAATGCTCCACTATCGATCAACACCTCCACACCTTTACGGAGGAGTTTCCTGACGAGTTCCCCCTTCTTCTTATAATAGTGGAAGGACATCAGAACCCTCATAGGGGGAGTGACCATTGACGAGGCGATTCCCGCATCGTCTACACACGCAGCATAGTATTTCATACTAGTCTACAATGTAGTCCGTGATCTCACCTGTTGATTTAATACCTTCTAACAGTTCCGCATTTGTACCTGTTACAATAATAGTTACATGAGGATGGTGATTCTCACATAGGTATTTCATTACAGGTCTCATTAGTTTTTCAAACTCTTTTGCTTTTTCGTCCATGATATTGATTATTTGGTTTTGATTAGATTTAAAAATTCGTTTCTCGCCTCAGAGTTCTCCTTAAAGACCCCTATCATCTTGGAGGTCGTCGTCCACACATCGTCCTTCTTGACCCCTCTCATCGCCATACAGAGGTGTTGAGCGGTAAGGACAACCGCAACACCCAGTGGGTCCAGTTCTTCCTGTAATCGCTCCGCTACCTGTCTGGTGATCCGTTCCTGATTCTGGAGACGTCTGGCGAAGTGATCAAGGCAACGAGGTATCTTGGACAACCCGACGATCTTGTCCTTCTGTGGTATGTATGCTATGTGTGCTACTCCCATGAATGGAACCATGTGATGTTCACATAATGAATAGAAGGGTATGTTCTGGACCAGTACCATCTCATCCGCTCCAGTCTCAGTGAACGTAGTGAACTCAAAGTATGGAGGAGACAGGAACTCCTCAAGGAACTTGACCACCCTGACAGGTGTGTTCCTTAGTCCTTCTCGCTTGGCATCGTCATCGAATAGGGTCAAGACCTCCTCGATATGTTTGGCGGCTTCCTTCCGCTTTTCACTATTGATCATTGTCATTGTCATACCTTGTGGTCTGGTTTGGTTATTTGTTTATATGGTTCGTCTGGCTTGATGTTCTCGACGAACTCATTCCATCCCTGTTCCCTTTGTTCCCAGGCGGGACACTGTCCACACCCGTATCCCCAGTCATGGAGTTCCTCTCGTTCTCCGAGGTAACAGGTGTGAGACATCTCGACAACCTGTTTGAGATACCCCAGTGACCGGGCGAACAGGAACGTCTCCGCCTTAGTTTTCCACATCAATGGGGTGTGTATCTTTATGCTTTTATTCATCTGGGTATTCAGGGAGTGATGATATCCTGATCCTAGATTCGTTGTGTCCTCGATTGCTTTGATATACTGATCACGACAATCAGGATATCCACTGTGATCTGTTTGACATACACCAGTCACGAGGTGTCTGGCACCTACCTTCTGAGCGTATGAATGTGCGAGTGTGATGAATAACTGATTCCGGTTGGGAACGAAGGACCCTGGGACCCCTCTACTGTCTCTCTTGGTTACATCTCCGCCAGACGTCAATGCTGAGTCGACTATGGTCTTGAGGAATGAGATGTCGACAATCGTGTGTTTGATCCCTAGTGACTCGCACAGGTCCTTAGCACACTGAATTTCTACCTCGTGGTTCTGACCATAATTGAAGGTGATCGCCTCGACCTCGTCGAACGACACCAACGCCCAGAACAGACAGGTAAAAGAATCCTGTCCGCCTGAGAGTATGATGATTACCTTGTCCATTCTACTTGCTCGCCTTTGGAGCTCCCTTCGTGGACTTCAGTGAGAAGTGCTTCACTGTCTTGGCGTTCTTCTTGCCTTTGTTGACTTCAACTTCGACAACTTCGAACGTTACCTTCTTCTCTCGCTCCATTCTGAGAGGTCGTTTAGACGATCCGATCTGTGCCTTGATGGTGGCATTCATGGAGTCCTTCTCACGACCCTTCACCTTCTTCACGAGGGTTGCAAGGATTTGCTCAAAGGTGACACCGTCCTTCCCCTTCTTGGCGTTCTGTATACACTCCAAGATCGTGGCAATCACACCGGGACCCTTTGGGGTATTTGGTTTCGCTTTCGCAGGAGTCGTCTTCGCCGCCGGTTTCTTAGTCGATCCCTTTGGAGTTTCCTTTTTCTCTGATTCAACTCTTTTGATCGCCTTATCCGCAAGATCATCAACTGACTCCTCCTTCGCATCTTCACCCGATCCTGACGCTTCACATAGTGTCAACAAGTACCCGACAGAGACGGTCTTCATGTCGCCATTCTCGTTCTTGATTGTCACCTTGTTCTTCTTTACTGGGACCTCGATCTCACCATCTTTGGTGATTACCCTGTCGGTCTCCGTCATTAAATACGCAGGGTATCCTTCTATTATTCTACTCATTTTGATTGATTTAGATGGGACACCTGTCCCGGTTTGAATTGATTTTGATTGCTTGTTAATATCTAATATTAGACATGAGAATTTCACCCATGTCGTCGGTGAATCAGACCAGTCAACTTGTGCTCTCTCGATCTCAAAATCGATAGATACGATTGATCCCTTTCTTCCGTTTGTGTAATCGTTTGATACTCGTATAACTTTGTCGAGTAAAATGAATGTTGCTTTATTTTTCATATTGGGTTCCGTTTGTTATGCTTACAAATATACTAAAGTATACATTACCTCCTAGCGAAAAGTTACATTATTATTGTAACTCACTGATACTCAGGTCGATTAATTTCATATATATTAACTCCTGCACCGCCTCTTTTGAGGAATTCAGTATTATATTAAGCAGCTTCTCCCTTGTCATGGTCAGGTGTTTTGTGGCTATGCCATAGTTTTTGATTAATACCAGCGATCCGAATTCCTAGATGTGACGAAAGTGACACGGTCTCTGACTTGATCTTTTCAATTTCAGGCAAATACTTATCCTCGGGATCATTTAATAATTCGTCTATCAACCCCCGAGATGATTGGATCATGCCAAGTATCTTATTCAGTGAATGAATATTTTTTACCACACTGGAATCAGGCTGATCAGAATTAGTTAATTCTTCTATATCCAATACAGGATAAGCCGCCGGATAAATACCTGTCACTAAAATATCAAGGACTGCAAGATATCTCCCATTATAGTGTTTATCCGTTTCCAACAATCTATCCACACTACGTACGGCATGAAGTACAGATGCATGGTCAAACGCTTTGCCGTTGTCCCTCTTCATTACTATACCAACCCTATAATATGACAGCCCCAAAAACTTGTACATCAAATACATACATACTTGTCTGGGTTCTAGGGAGGTTGACTCTCTGGTATTCTTGATTATCGTTTTATAATCAACCTCCCATATATGGGATACTGCTTTTATTATCTGTGTTCCCGTTGTCTCCATTAGAAGGGTGCGTCCGATTCGTTTTCCTTCTCCGCTTGAGGAGGAGGTGAGGGTGTGTCAGAAGAACTTGATCCTTCACTCTTGGCATCCTTCTTCGTCCCCATCATCTTCATATCTCGGATCACGATCTCGGTGATGTACTTGGTCTCACCATCTTTGTCGTATGATCTGTGAACGAGCTTGCCTTCCACATATATACGGTCACCCTTCTTGACATACTCGCCGATGATCTCCGCAGTCTTCCTCCACGCCACACATCTGTGCCATTGAGTTTCCTCCTGTTTCTCACCCTTCTTGTTCTTCCACCGCTCGGTGGTTGCGATTGATAATGTGGCAACATGATCACCACCATCCAACTGCTTGACCTCGGGGTCTTGACCCACGTTGCCAATTAACATAACTTTGTTTAGCATAATTTTACTTTATTGGTTTTATATTAAAGTTTGCTTTTCTGAGCGTCTCAATATAATCACGACACATTATCACACGCTCCTTGAGATGTTCAATCCGCTTATCGTCTCGATCAAAATCAAACACCTTGATCCTATACTCGTCTGGTATATCATCATAGGTATGGTCTGCTTTAATCTGATCGTATATCTTCTTGTTGACCTCATCCCATCCTTCGTTCCTACTCTGCCATACCGCTTCACGCATGATGATATGTTCTGGAGTATTCATTAGACAGTAGATCAACTTATAATGATCGACACCGTGAAGTGCCATATATACCTGACCCTGATCATAATAGTGCTCTTCAGGAACCTCTTCACTGAATAGTGGAAACGTAAAACAATCCCATGAGCATTTAACATCAATGATACAATTTTTCGTCATTGTATCATGTGTTCCTGTGAACCATTTATTATTGTGCTCTTTTTCATTTTTGACAAGTGTAGAAAGATTGAGTTGTTCGGATATAAAATCGAGACCATCTTGCTCAACTACTAGTCCTTTCTCGGTTGTTTTCGAGGTAAACTTCTGTTTTCTTTGATAAAGATGCTCTTTAATTCGCATATTCACATAAGTCTTCGCTCCCTGCGGGAGTTCACGCTTGTCTCGTTTAAGGATCAGGTCTTGCTGTTTGTCATACTGAAGATCAGTCAGACCCTTCTCGGTCGTGTCCTTCACATTCAGTCTGTCTAATTCGTCAGACTGGTTTCCAGTCAGTCCGATAATTCCAGCGGCGATACTATGACCGCCACTGGCACGTACTTTAAAAAGCTGCATCTGGGTCTGTATATGGGGTTTCCTTTGGTTGTTTGCCTTTCACATGAGAGATCACCTCAGTATGTTCGTTGCAAATGATTGTTTTCATTTTCGACAGTGACGGGATACTTGATCTTCTCACGTCACACCCCCCTCTGCCATCACGACAGAGGGTTGTTGTGTTCTTGATTATCATCCTACTTCTTGTCAGGTGTAGTCAACAGGACCTCGTCCTCTTCCGAAATCGAGTACTGCTTTTTGATTGAGTCGACCGACACCAGTTCCCCGTCGATTGCTTTCTTGATCCCTTTCCACTTCTCATGCTTAGGGGTCAAGACCTCAAGACCGTCCGACTCTTCCGCTTCAGCTTCTTCAGTCTCCTCCTCTTCCGCCGGGGTCTCTTCCTCCTCCTCGATCTTCGGGATGTTTTTAGGAGTGATCTCCTTCACGGTCTTGGCAACCTTCTTCTCTTCCTTCGGTGCTTCTTCCTCACCACTACCTTCCTCCAGAGCCTCCTCGACTATGGTCTCCAGTTTCTCCTTCATCTCCTTGCTCAATGAGAACGACTTCTTGATCCCTTTGACGGTGACCTTACCACCCTTGAGACTTTCAACCGCCTCGTCGTACCTGTCGTGGTCCTCAGTCAATTCTGGTAGGGTTTTCGCCGCTACTGTTTTCACCGGAGGTGTTTTCGTTTTCGCCGCAGTTGGCTTGTCAGGTTTGATCCTTAGACAATCAACCCATTCACCGAATGCGTGGACCTTCTCAACGGACACTGTCACTGTGACACCCGCCCAATCCTCAACGAACTCGGACCCAGACACCTTCTGCATCATCTTACAGTTCGTCACATTCAGGATCATAGGCTTTTGACCTACCAGTTTAGCGACAACACAGTTGTCCTTTTTACCTTCTTGTGCTTTGACCTCTTTATACTCCACGGTCTCGATGGTGATATCCATCTTATCGACTCCCGCTTCGATTAGGTCTGCCGAACCTATGTAATCACTGGGATGGTATACTCGCCAGTGTGTTTTTTTTGCTGTCATTTTTGTTGTTTTTAGTTGTTAATTGATTCCTAGTTGCTCATTAAGTATCTGGTTTTCCCTTGAGAATAACCTGTGAGGTGTAACGAACCACACCTCCATATAATATCCAAAATTTGTATGTACTGTAATAGAGTTCTCCTTTATATATCTACTCATGTCTGACGATACCGTTCGCTTGATTAATGTGTTCATGCTATTCCTCTTCCTTATCGTCCAGTGCATCCAGTGCATCGATATACAATTCGATAGTGTCAAGATTCTCAACGATCTTCGTCAATCTCGCTCGATCCACCTTCTCGTCTTCGAGCATATCTTTATACATCTTCACGTCAATAATCTTCGTGATGTTGGTTTCAACGATCTCTGTCAATGTCTTTGGGTTCAGTGCATCCACTTCCCAGCAAACCTTCCCGTGTTCCTTGATGTAGTTTTCAGAACGAGCGTCTGACATTTTCGTCGGATTAGGTGGGAGTTTGTATTTCCTGATCTGCTTTTTTGTCAGACCAATAGGAAGGACTTCGAACCAGTCAGTGATTTCTATCTCGTCCTGAAACAGCTCACCAAAGTGACGACCGTTCTTCAGCATCTCCTCAAGTCGTACACGGATGTCACGGATCATGTCCAATCCACTAGGATCATGGTCACCGAAGTATAAGAGTGTGAACTTCCTTCCATCCTGTATACTTCTGACGATCCTTTGATACGCCCTGTATATCGCACTGGACGAGGTGTACCCCTTATTCACTACCAGTTGGATGTGATACTTTTTTGTGCTTCGTCGTAGGATTCCAGACAGTGCATCCTTCTCGGTCCACAGTTCAAGTTCATTGTCCTGACCCAGTTGTCGGTTCAATCTATACTGACCGATTGTATCATTCAGTGCGTCGGGTACATCTACAACCCAGTAAGGAAGATAAGGAATCCGACCCCTGTCCTCAATATGGTTCCAGTCAATTATCCCGGCATACTTACAGTCGGTCACTATTTGACCAAGCTTCTTGTATGTCTTATCGTGATTGACGATTAAGTTCCCCGCTACGAGTTGATAATGTAGCTGACGAAGTGTTAGGATATACCCTTGACCAACAAAGTCGTCTATAATGGCTGTGATGTGATCGATGACCTCTTCCTTTGTAGTGCTCCAGACTCGGACGGTACCATCGTCGTACTTACAGGTGACATTGATTCCCCCTGTCAGTCTCTTGTTTTTGAATTTTTCGTACGCCATGCTTATGGTTTGTATTGGGTTCCGTTAAAATGTGATTACAAATATACTAAAGTATACATTACCGTCAAGAAAAAGTTTCATTATTTTTCTGCTTTTGACGTAACTGACTGAGAATCAGGGAGATTAATTCTACGCTCCACCCCAGAATAGGGTCATGACCTCCGAAATCACCTTCACTATGGCTATGATTTGTGGAACGGTTGCCAGTCCTTTTACAAGGACGTAACCGATCCCTAGACCGATGATCATCCTATATATGTCCCACCCCTTTGGCTTTGGGTGTGTTCCAGACGGCGAGTCCAGTGTGTTCGCCTTGAGGTTGGTGACAAGTGTCCCAATAACAGGCAAAGTCTGTAATGTTTCCCGAACCAAAGGTGCAAAAAATTTGAAGATTGGTTTCAGGTTGATCTTCTTCTTTGTTTTTTCTGTGCTACTCATCTTAAAAGTCATTTATATTGAGGAGGGTATACGTTAGGGTTTTCCCCCAGTACTTAAATCCCAACCCGGTTAAGTACATAAAGATACGATATTCTTCGATATTATGTGTGACCTGACATCCAGCGGAATACTTTCCAATTTCAGTCACCTCGAACTTCGTATGTGCCCTGTGAGAGTTGATACCATGCCATCCCTTATATAAGGTCAGGGAGTTCAATTCAGGTGTCTTATCCTTGTCTCCATCACGATACACCTCTATCTCTCTTGCTTGGACCAGAGCGGTGTATCTTCCTTGATGTTTACCAGACTTAAACATCCCACGGTGTTGACCCTCTGGAAGGATCGCAGTCCCATTCACGTTCAGAGGATGTTTAAGATAGTATGCTCCGGGGTCTGTGGTTCCCATCCACGTCACGTATGACCAGTGACCATTGTACTTCCACATCAAAATGAACTGATCATTCCATTGACCACCCATGTCACGTATGCCAATATAATTGAGATTATATGCCTTAGCATCACTCTTAAATATGAGGTGACCCTTTTGGGTCATGATCTTTTCTATGTCCTGTCTGCTTATCATTTGTTTTTGTTATGTTTTTCGATTGCACGTTTGACTGCGTTCTGTATTAATCTGAATATAGCACCACCACTTGCCCCCAGAAAACCAACTGCCAGAGCGGTGAGACCAGTCCATATCATTTCACTCAATCCCAACCAGACACTAGACAGGACAAATCCGGCTATTACTGATTTGATATATCCTAACACTTCGTTCATTATTCTGTCTTGTGCTCAGAAAGGTCTATTGCCCGTTTTTCATAGACTAAGGCGCGATCAGTGACCAAGCTCTCGGCACCATCGGGAAGTATAAAGTCCCCATTCTTCAATTCGATTGGTTGATAATATGAGTCCTTCTCAATTTTCACCAATCCGAATTTGTCCGCCTCTTTCTTTGTAAGTACTATCATGCTATACTACGTTTTTTCCTAGTGAAGTCATGTAATCATTGAAGGCGGTATGCAAGGTTAGGTGATTTATTGCTCCACTACCGTAAAATACTATTGATGCTTGCTTATTAGAAAACCCGAGAGGTGCCCCACCGTTGTTTCGTGTTAGGATATAAGGATCAAAAGATGGTATTGCCTCGGAGACATTTGTATTGGTCCCCAGACTAACTCCATTTTGTATTGTGTCTCCCAATGCTGCCCCTGTTCTTTTACCCGATATGGTTCCTAGTGAATTAACTATTGCAGGTGCCCCTGCCGCCGTGGGTGTGTTTACATAAACCTGACAAACCCCGAATGCCCTTGAATTTAAGTATCCTCTATACAATGGAACGCTATTAAGAACCCCCATATCATTTCTATCCTCAGATAAATCTGTTCTTAAATAGATTCCAAAACTTGCATCGTTACGGGTAAAATTTACAGATTGTGTTTGGGCGTTCCATCCGGTCTGAAGATAGCTCGAGGAGCCGTCCCCTAGATATCCCTCATCTACGGTAAAAGTAGGCGTATTGATTCTGGTTAGTTCGGTTCCAGAAGGGTCCTTCCAATCTAATCTACCCCCTTGTGAATCATGTGCCGCCATCACCCACAAAGTATCTAGTTCATCCCAGTTTCCGTCATCTTTCAACTGCTGCACAAGGCTGTTGATCACGGTCTTCCTTGCCGAATTAGGAGGGACGACCATAGCATCAAATATGTCCTTAGATTCTTGCTCGAATAATGAGAGAATAATCCCCCGATTCGATTTGACCGACGCTTCTAGTGCCCTATTTGTCCGAAGTTTTCCCACAATTAGTTGCCAATAAATGACACACCTTCACCGTCATTGTCAACGTCTAGGAAGATTGTCTCAAGGTCATCAATAGGGATGAATATCTGTTCACCGGGAGCCAATTCGAATCCGTTTGAGTTATCTACGCCAGTGATTCCGACATACACCGTACCACTATTTCCCGCTAGCGCCTTGATGGTAACCCCTACGGTCGCAGGTGAGGGTGCACCTACCAGTACCTGTTCAGTTCCCGCAGTTGCGACGACGGTCTTCCCGTGAGTCAACCCGGATGGGTTGGTTAATTGGGTTAAAATTTCGATTTGTTTTCCGACTGTTGCTCGTCCTGTTGTCATGATGTAGATTTTTGAGTTTGGATAAATATAAGTATTATTATTAATATCACCTTAAAGCACATTCAACATCACATCCTTTGCGTCTTGATCCATAAATGACAGGACACTTGCTTGGACTTTGTCTCTCATGGGTTTTTTGTTTCCCATGATATAATTGAATATAGGTTCACCACCGGATTCACTCACTTCATTCGACAGTTGATTGATCTTCACTTTTGCCATTGCAGATGAATCTCCTTCATCTATAAAGTATCGTCTCAACGTCCCGGTCGCATGATTCAACCTTCCCCAGCGACTTCGATCTCTGGTGAATTTGTTGTCGTCCTCTTCGAGGTTTAGCTGTATAAAGTCTCTATCCATAACTTACTATTATCGCATCCGCTTCAATATAGAATTTATCATTACCCCCACCTGTTTTTCGACTCCCTCGTATACTATAATCCTTACCCTCGGTCAGATCAACCTCTGGACCACAAGCATACACCCAGTTCCCTGAATCATCTGTGACCGTGAACTGACTATCCTCGACGACGACCAAGTCCGTATAGTTGTATATCTCAAATTCTCCCTCTGCTCCGGGGTCAAGACTGTATGTAATTGCAGCCTTACCCTTTACAGTCTTACCGGGATAGGTATCTATGGTTTTTGGAACCAATACCTGACGAGGAATACGAACCATCCCTCCAGTAAAAGCATAGATCGTAGGAAGAACAAAATCAAGTATCTGAATCCGTTTAAGTACCTCCAATAACTTGACCTGAGTCGTACTTTCACTACCCCCATTAACATCTGTTTTCTGTACGTAAATATCCTCTGCCATTATGGGTTGGGGTTATGGCTATTAGTTTCGATTATCATACCGGATTGACCTATACCGATATCACTTCCATAAGTATCTAAAGCATCACCTCCCACTCTTTCAAGATTCAGGTGAATTGTATCTTGCTTTGACATCAATGATCTATCTAAAGTAAAAAACAGTGTATCCTGTCTGGAATCCGCCGCCTCAGTGAATAATACTTGAGTCTGCAATATGACTTCTGCCGCAGGACTGTCAAGAGGATCACCATCATTTATATACTTAGTAGTTAATCGCCATCTAACCGCCTCACCTGTTGAAGGTGCAGTAGTGGAATATATAACAAACCCCACCTCTGGGTCTATATCGTCAATCCTAGATCGTTCAAAAACGAAGAACATATATACTGCTCTCTCTGTCAAGTTTTGGGCAAATAATAATACCGGAAACAATTCTATAAATCCCTGATCCGCCCATCCCCCTCCGGTTCCGAAGTTACCCCTCGCAGACAAAAACAATCCCTCTAGTCCTATCGTCCCCATTGTCACCCACTCGTCACCGTCGAAATGATACCAAGACTTCAGATCAGTATCATATATCCTGATCCCAGAAGTAGGGCTAGGTATTGCCAATCGATTGACCGTTGTCATCTTCTGACGAAGTGAGATTTGTTGCCATGTGTTGAGGGTGTCGACCAGTGTTGCCACGTCCGGTTCCAGTGGTTCCTCAACTTGTGAGAACAGATAGATTTGAGTCGTTCCCGCCTGCCCAAATATCTTGAGGTCTTGACCCGAAACCTCCGCAACGAATTCTTGCTTCGAAACGGATTCTTCGATGTTCTCCCGGCTAACAACTATGTCCGAACCACGATCGAAGAACTTCATACTAGCTGTTTATAATTCGATAGGATACAAACTTCTTGATATCAAAAGTCCCTGTTGCTGGATTACCAGTTAATGAAGACACCATCAGTGCCTTATCTTCAAGAAGTTGCTGGTCCACGGTTCCGGGTCCTGACCCGAAGATTAATCCTCGTGTTCGTCTTGACGTGGTGGATATTAGTATTCCCGAATCCTGTGATTGATGGTCATCTGCGGTATCTGTAATAAGCGTTGTACTTGTATTCGCAGTATATGCTGTGACAGCTCCAGAGTTCACTATTTTTGTAGACTCAGTTACCACCTCGATCATCTTACCGGGTCCCGGTGAAGGAACGATTTGTTGCGGAACTGTATTTAACTGAAGGATATCTGCGGAAAGAATCAATAATGACGCAAAGAAAATCTGTCCATCATCTTCAAAGTCTTCGGTCGCAAGAGATACATCTTCGGTTCGTCTATTGAACGTATTATTCCGCAGATCATTCGTCTGCATATTTGCGGTAATAGTAGAACTAATTACCTGATTCGATTCAATCGTCTGTAAGTTGTTTAAGCAATCCAATACGGACCCCTGACTAACGTTATTGTCTTTCACCTCATCGTTACCCCACTGGAACAGGAGGGGACTGTATACGTCGTTGCTACGGTCATCACGTCGTCTGAATATAAACGTATCATACTGGTCTTCGACAGGTGCTCCAGTCAGGTCAGTGTTCAGGTCGATCCCTATATCATGATTCTCAAGGACATATCCGTTTGTGATCAAATAATCAAGCACCTCATAGTTCGTTCCATCTGTATCCGGGTCCGCAGAAGTCGGATCATCAGTCTTTTTTCGATAGTTTCGTCCCTCCCATATAACCACGTTTCCGGTCCCCGGATTAAATGTATATGTAACGTTCCCATCCGCATCCGCAGTTGCAGCGGAAGTTCCCCCGGTCAGGACCTCATCGTTTTCAAATTCCCCGACGATATTTCGCAGGGTCAATGTGGGATCAGAGTCGTCAACAACCTCCCCGGTTGCTCCAGATGTTCCGCCTGTTACCGTTTCCCCGACCGTAAATGGACCCCCTGCAAGGTTGTCATAATTTAGTGCCCCTTTCGTGTCTGTAAAGACTCCTAATTGTCCGGCAAATCCAGCAACGCCAGTATAATCCCCTATATCCTGATAGTCTGCCAATAACGACAACATTGTCGCAGTCGTTGACATTGTACTGGTGGAACTTGCCCTTGATAATATCGAGTATCCTCGTTCTGTTGTTATCAACTGGACGATCTGATATTCCCGACCCGGTTTTAATTGGTTTGCAATTCTCAATGCGTCTAGCTCGGCAGGTGTGACGATAATAATAGGATGATCAAGTAAGAATTCTGCAAGGGATGAGAGGACCCACTTTGTTTCATCGGTTCCGGGGACAATTCCAGAAGCGGCAACGTCTGATATATACCTGTATATGTTAAAGTCCTCAGATACAAACTCATTTAGTCTATATATCTTAGCATTATCATAAGGAGTCACCGAATTTAATCCCCGACCTTCATTTATTTCCGCCTGAAACTCTATGAAGTTGTTATCATGCTGTGCAGAACTGATTGTGTCGTTCAGATTTGTAAATTGCGGGTTGTCCGTCTGTCTTAATACTTTCGTCATGATAGTCTATTTTTTAGCATACACAATATCGTGAAAATCTATTACATCCCCTACATATACCCGAGGGGCTTGACCCTCTTTGGCTATGTCCTCCGCTTGTAACTCTGGATATCTTTATTCCTCCCGGTGTTGCATTAGATTTGATACAATCTTTGAAGAAGATGGGATACGTTTCAAACTCTTCACGTAAAAATTTTATATAGTCATTCTGATGCGCAACGGCGGCGAGCCTGGCGGCTGTCACTTGTCTCTGAATACGTTTCTCTTCCGATGGTTGACTCCACTGTTCAGTTTTCTCAACGATCCCTGACCCACTGACATGAAGGTCTTGATTCAATAGGAGTCTAGCGTATGAATAATACACTAAAGCAGCCCTTACACCCTTAAAACTGACGAGTTCATTGATACCTGTGTCTGTGTACTCAACCCCGTTGAACAAGTCGTCATATTTTCCACCGTCTGGCAGTGAATTGATGAAGTCCAAATACTGTGCAGGACCCAGTACTGGTTTAATATCAAACTCCTGTGCCTCTGCAATAAGTGGATCGATCCGATCCGTATTCAAATTACTGGACACTGCCCGGAAGTCCTGAATGTCTGATAGTACAATTAGGTTCGCCATTATACAGAGGGTGTTGATGTTATCTCCCAGTCAAGAGGTTTGATTTTGAATTTTCCCTGATCCAGATTAGAACCTGCAAAAATCTTCACGAATTGCTCCTCGATTATCATTCGTTCTGACTCTGTAATACTGTTATAATAATCGTATGATAATTTTAGTAATTCATTACTGAATGTTACCCCCTCACTGTTGTCGGCATTAACCAACACGGAAGGAATGCCAAATGCTTCAATTATACTGTCTTTCGTATTACCGTTGGTTATCTTGATTACACGAGCATCGAGTTGTGATTCAACTGGTTTGAGGTCTGGAATTTGCTCTTCTCTTTCAACCTCGATCACCATCATTGATCCGGCGACATCCGCACCTTGAAACTCTGCAATACGGTCATTAAATTCTTCACGGGCAGTATCGTCTTCAAATAGTCCCTTATGGATGAATAGGTGACTTGCACTGAACCCGGTCCTGACGTTAGAGTTCCTGAAAATCTTGATCTGTGCATCCGTGTCTATATCCTCAAGAACCGGATCATAAATCGGAAGAGGATATCTGTCCCCTAAATTTGAGAACCAATATACTTGCCCGTTATAATTGTTAATCCCCCCTACTGATTCTATCTGTTCGGCAATGACCTCTGGATCATCGTCGAATAGGAATACTTTCTTAATATCATCCTTCTTGATTTGCCTTGATTCTTCTCTTGCCCAGTCTGGATGAATTGCTACCTTTCGGGTACGTGCATACGGGTCTTTGTTGTCAGGTAGTGCAAGTCTAATATGCTCAAATGGGACCGTACTAAATGATATCTTTTCAAATGCTAGATTATAATTGATATGAACTGCAAATCCTCCGAAGTGTGCAAAATCTTTGATTGACTGACTTGACAATCCGTTGACGGTAACACCCTTTCGATTTAACTCAGTCTTACCGTATACATCATCCTCCATTCCACGACCCGCCATGAATTTGGCATACAGACTTACACAGTTCCGGGCGGTTCCAGAACCACCGACCATCCTCATCATCCTTTGTGGATAGGCATTGTCAATATCGTAGGCAAGGATACCCTCGGTTCGGACAACCTTGACTACAATACGACTTGGAACATCTGAAATCGTGACTTTCATCTTACACGTTCTTTACTAGGTATGCAAGGAGGTCCTCCTTCAGTTCATGCTTCTTCCAGTCTGGGAACTTGTCCTCATGACTACCGGCATACTTCTGAAGGTCTGCCTCGTCCATTTGTTTCAGGGCTACGACAGCGGGACTGTCGTCCTCAGAGTCGTCTCCACTGTCGTCGTCAGACGATTTACCGTCATCACCGCCTTCAGGGTTCTCTTCCTTTATTGATGGAGGAGTCCATCCTTTGATCAATTTGACGATCTCCTTGTTCGTCTCCTTGATCATCGTCTTGACTCCTTCTTCAGTGATGCCTTCCAACTTCTTCACCTCAACCGTCAGCTCGGTCTTGTTCATTTGACTGAGAGTCTTCCCTTCATCCTTCGTGTCGGTCTTGCCGGCAGACTTCTTCCCACCTTCCGGCATGGACTCAAAGAACTTTTCAAGAACTGGACTTGCCTTGAGCATTTCCTTAGCAATCTTGTCCGTGATATTATCATTTGTATAGTGTGTCCTATGTGGTTCGAACCATAGAACTGTATTCTTTTTAAATATGTATTTTCTATCTGACATGACTTTGATTTTTGATTGGTTTAATTGTGAAAATTGAATGAATGAATGTTTTATATAAGCGTTACAAGTTACACATAAATTAGACAGGAACACCTTCTTGTGTATCCTTATATATCTGCTTTTTAATGTTTGATCACGTAGAATCTTGGCGATCCCTATATCCTGTAATTGCTTAACTTCTTCGCTTAGGGTCATGACCTTATATAACGAAATCCCGACCGCTAGGTCAGGATTCCCACTTCTTTAGTTCGCAAACCGTGTCTGCGCTTCTTATCTTAGTACTAAGAGGACAATGTGGATCGCACGCTGTGCATACATATCCTTGAATCTCCTTTATGTTATTATCAGGCATTACCTGTACTAACACTCCCCCCTTCTCCGCCTCTCGACATCCTGAACAATGCTTTGATCTCTGCTTTGCGAGTCTCTCTGTGACCGGATTAGGTACTACGTAATTCTTCCACCCGGCTATGATCTCCCCTAACTTACTCACTACTATGCAGTAGGAAGAAGTAATGCATCTACCAACGCCTTAGTCGTTGCAAAGTCAGTCAAGAAGAATGCAGCGGGAAGGTGTGGTTCTGGAGACTTCTCAGAAGACTTCAGTTCGAGATCATGAGCACCTTGAGTAGCATCGTCTGCGACAGTTCGTGTGTGAACTGTAAGGACAAGACCCGTCTCAAGACCTAATATTTCGAATGCAGAGTTACCTGCTGGACCGAGGTGATTGTTCTCAGTGATCGCAAACACACGACCATTCGCCATCGCTTCGAGCTCCTTCTTGGTTGCTCCATCATTCAGGAACACCTTGAACTTAACAGAATGCTCATACACCTCCGCAAAATCCTTCTTCACAAGTGCGAAACTAGGTTCGTTAGAGTTGTTCTTGCCGTCATACTGGAACATCTGAGCACCTCCAGCAACGAGTGTGATGTCTTCAACTATTAGATGATTTGCACCATCTCTGGTTACTGACAGTATCTCTTCGAAGTTACCGATTAGTAATCGATCCTTCGCTCCGGCGATCATTGGGTTGTCACAGTCCTGTGTAACGTCTTGTGTAAGTGATCCGCAAACTGGTGGCATGATAGTGTGTATTAAATGTTTATACTATTTTAAATTGAATGTCTCTGGTTTGTCCTACCTAGTAGGCAAATTGCATATGAATATCTTCCAAGATTTTCGTATCCAGTTTTGCCAAGAAGTCAACAAAATTCTTCTTTTCAGTCTTGTCGTAGAACATCTCCATCTCTTTGATAGACCCACTGTCCTCAACACCGATGGCAACGTTGTTCTTAGCGTACATGGCAATCCTGTGTGGTAGGAATGACTTTGTACCGTCGTTGATGAATGTTCGGATGATATCGTCCTGCTTAGGTATGGTTACAATCATGACTCCCATTCGTCTGATAGTAGCTATACCATCTTGTTGCATTACCCATGCGGCTTCGATTCCAGTTGCGGACTCAAGCTCCACTGAATACTGGTCAGCAACAGACTGGGTCACGATGATAAATCGGTCAGTCTTGGATCGTGCCTTTAGGGTTGATCCGTGTATCACCGCACGAAGTGCGTTGGTGACAACAAGATTGTCTGTATCAGTATCGTCGAATGCTTGATCTGCGAATGTAGCCTCTGCATTCTTGGCAGTCAATCCTGTCACAGATTTTCTGTCCGAGTCTGCCGCTACGATTGCGAATGCTTGTTTCCAGAAACCATCGTGACACTGAAACAACTCGACCTCAGTTCCGTTGACGAGTTCACCTCCACCGGCTTGATCATCTGCGGCAGTGTCTCCGAAAAATATGATTCTATATAGTGACTCTAACATTGCATCAGCAACTACATCCATGATGAAGTCTGCATAGTCAGTATTGGTCAGGTCTGGTCGACGTATACCATTGTTCAATCCCCATACGATAAACTGGTCCTCAAGATCAGCCGCACAGAAAGGGATTCTATCACCCCATGAACATGGTGCCCACGCCTTTTCGATAGTAGCAATTTCTGCGTCTAGTCTCTCAGTAGTATCACAGGCACCTCTGGGTGTTCCAATAGCTGACATCTGACCCACAATTCCTATCTTGCTTCCTGACTTTATACCCTCCATAAAGGTGAAGTACTCTGTCAGTGGAGCCTTTTCGAATACGTCTTCATAAATCAATTCACTGAAGTCCATGACCTCAGTATCAGAGAAGGTAAACTTCGGATTGAATAATCCTGATACCGCATATATACCCGGTACTGCGAGTCCCGGCAATGCAAGTGAGGATACTATTAAAAGTAACCCGATAAATATTCCTAATTTGTTTAGTGCTTTCATGATAGTTGAATTGATGATTTATAATGAATGTTTAATATTGTTCGTTGATAGGATTTGTTTTTACTTCTTTTCGTCTAGTTTCTTCTTTCTAGCATCTCGGTTTGCACGGATGTCCTCACTGGTCCCATTCTTATCGTCCTTGTCGTCCTTATCATTTCGCTTGCCGAATACTGTAGTTCTTGCAGGAGGAGTGTAATTACTTCCCATCAGTTTCGCAAGTTCGGTGATCTTCTTGTCAGTGTTCCCTTGAGTCTCTTCCATCTGCTTGATGGCCTTCTTCAATTCCTCGTTCTCCTTAGCGATTGCGGAGTTACCTTTCGGTTCTCCAGATTCCATTGAAATGATCTCTCCTTTGTCATTAGTCTTCACTTTCGTTCCGTCCGCAAGTACAGACTCCCCACTCTTCACGATCTCCCCTTTGTCATCTTTTACTATATCACCCATCTTCGCCTCTACTGTTTCAGATTTGACGATCTCGATGATCTGTCCTTTTGTTCCGGTCCTGACCTTGTCTCCGTTCCCCAGAGTGATGTCAGCGTCGACCATCAGTTTCTCCTTGTCTTCCTTGTCATATACAAGGTCTCCCACTTTTGCTTCCACTGTTTCCACTTCAATAACTTCGGTGATTTTTCCTTCCGCATCAGTGATGAATGAAGACCCATCAGCTAATACATACGTTGATGCTGGGGTAGGAGCCCCATCCAGAGTTACAAGTGCCCCGACCGTAATAGTATCACCTTCAACTTCCAACGTCTTACCGTCTTCAGTTGTGACTGATAAGTTCTTCACGTCCTTACCCTTCGCTTTCGCAACGAGTTTAGCAAGTTCCTTTACCATGTCATTTCCTTTTTTCAATATGTTCTTGTAATCCATTTTTGGAGTGTTAGTGCAAGCAATAACTTGCAGATTTTTGAATTCAGAATTTAATGTTCCTTCAATGACCTCGTGGGCGAATCCCAGTTCCACCGCTTTCTCCGGGGTCATTGGTTTATTGTCTTTCATTAATAGGTCCATAGCGGAAGCACTCAGACCCGTAACACTAGAGTAATATACTGCCATTTTCTTCTCTACGGCTGCTAAATGTTTAGAGTATTCCGCTAATTGTTCCGCATCTCCCACTGCATTGGTTGTGTATGGGTTGTGGATCAAAAATTCGGTTCCTTTTATAATATGTCTGGTCTGTCCTTTAAGGTAAGGGATAGTAGCTATACTTGCAACTATTGTATCTCCTATTGTGGTGATGGTCTTTCCTTCCGCAATCAATCCGTCCATATATTGACCAATCAACTCACCAACCTCGACAAGACCACCCTGTGATCTAATCTTAAACACTAAATCAGTCTGATCAGTATGTGACGCAACCTGAGCGATCACATCGACGAGTTCAACTCCTTTAATGAGTTCCCCGTTCTCGTCTTCATAAGAACCTATTACGCCTGAAATTATGATCATGGTTGTTCGTGTTGTGGGACAAATATTAGGATGTTTTTTTGAAATAGTTTAAAGCAATTACCGGAATTATTTGTCTTTGATCTGGACTTCCAGATATTTGATTTTTTTGATCATTACATATATAGTGGTCTCAGACACCTTGAATCCATCCGCTGTCCATGTGATTGCTATTGATTTCTTCCCTTTGGTATTACCAAGTGCCTTGAGTTTAGATTGATAATACTGATATATCTCTATGTATGTGATCAGTTTGGGATACATAAATCCCTCCTTCAATAGTGTTGTGATGATCGGGTCTCGTTTAAATTCGTCTAGTGTCATACTCTTACCCTGTTCGCTATTTTATCTTTTTGACCAGTTGCGTCAGTGATATCATCTACCAGTGTAACGATGGTGAGTTTTGATATCTCTTCTGCTAATAGTTTTGCTAATCTCTCGGACTCATTACTAGGAGAAGAAGCCTGTCGATCTGCGAATCCTCCATCCTGATATGTTTGATAGTTTCCAGCAATACCTCCGCCCCCGAATGATACTCCGTTTCCGTTCATTGAATTGATGCGACTGAGTCCTCGTATAGTGTTCGCACTTTTCTTATTAACGACAGTGATTATCTCACCACCCTCAACATTAAATCCATGACCATCGTCACCTATATAATTAACACCGCTCTGTGAATGTGATGGACCGTCGACTGTATGTTGACTGGATATCCCATCACGAGCAGACCCTGTACCTCTTGCAAACTTCCGACCGTTTATGAATGCGACCTGTGTTGCGGTTGTCGCAACCGCAGTGATGATCCCTGCGATTCCAGCAGGTGATGGTGGTGGTCCGAACTGTGCAATCGCCTTAACAACCGCCAGTGCTCCATTGATTTCCGCTTGAAGTTTGTCTGCCTTCTTTTGAGATTCAAACGTGGTCTTTCTTAATTGTAATTCATTCGCTTCACGCTCTTCATTCAATACTCTTGTCGCTTCATCGAAATCTTCCTGAGATATCAAACTCTGATCAAGTTGTTGATCTAATACGAGTTGTGCTTTATCTGATTTATCATTAACTGATTTCAGTGATGCAAGAAATTCCCGTTCACGATTCCGATTCGCATTCTCAAATAAAGCATCTGAAGTTTGTTGTGCTATATTTAATGATGTTTCTGCAATCAATCTTTGTCTTACTGCATCCTCATCCTCGGTCTTCTGTCTCTCGATCTCAGCCTTCTCCTTCTCGCGCTTCTGTCGTTCGAATTCCTTCTGATCATTCGCAAGAAGTTTAGCGGCGGCATCCTCTGATATCTTAATTAGGTTCGCTTGGTGTGTCTTCTCAAGTTCCTCAATCAACAACTTAGTCTCCGCAGTAGCGCCGAACTCTTTAAGAAGTTGTTCCTCCAGTCTTTCGAATCTCAGGTTCTCGATCGCAGTCAATCTCTGCTCTTTTCCTTCAGTATTATCAACCTCCGCAGACGCAAATAGTTGTTTGAGTTTGAGTGCCTTCTTCTCAATGTCCTCCTCTTCTTTCTTCAGTTTCTTGAGTTCGGCAATCCTTGTTTTATTTTCCTTACCCAGTAGTCTCTCTATTCGTATTATCTGATTCTGGTTTTCTATTAGTGCTTGACTTCCGGGGATCAGATTGTCCTGTGCATTCTTTAAATCTGATAATTCCTTCTTGAGTTCGCCTATGGTCAAGACCCTTGATTTCTCCTCCTTCAGTAGTTCGTTTTGATTCCTCTTCGCCAAGATTAAAGATGTAAGATTTGATCTTAGTTCGTCAGTGTTACCTCTTATACCTTTATTTAATTTAGAAGATTCAATAGCTCCCTTTGCAAGTTCATCACCCCACTCCTCTAGTCCCTTTCTTCCCCTCGCAAGTATGGTGAATAACTCTAGTGCCTCAGTTCCTAAATCAACTATACCCCGGATGACTTTCGCAAGTGTCCCATCACCTTCGTTCAATGATAGTATGAATAACTCCCATGCCTGATTGGTCTCTTCAATAGCTCCGTCTAGGTTGTCCAGATTGATCGCCATTTGTTCCTGTGCATTCCCGACCTCGTTCAATGATCCATCCAGTTCATCGAATATGTCCCTTTGCTTGATCAATGTGAGGAGTCCAGTTGCACCCTCTTCTCCCACTAACTCTATTGCGTCCTTCAGTGATAGGTTCCTCTTCGCTAACTCCTCAATAGTTGACCCGAGTCCGACCAGTGATGGATTGATCTCGTCGTCGTTTTGCTTGGATAATTTTCCTAAGACTCCACGTAGTGCAGTTCCCGCTCTGGCTCCTGTGATTGCACCTTTCGCAAGTGCCTGAATTGCTGCGTTCGTAGTTTCGAAACTCAGTCCCGCCGCAGACGCAGCTGCTCCAGAATTTTCCAGTGCGAGTGATGTGGCTTGTATGAATGACGATCCCTTTTGTTGTGAGGTTGCAAAAATATCCGTGAACTTTGCGGCTTCACTTGCAGAGACTCCGAACTGGTTCATAGCACTTGTAAGTGCAGTAGCGGCTTCAGTCGTTTCTATACCGGCTGCTTTTGCAAGTATAAGAGATTGTTTAGTCACCTCTGCGAGTTCTTCCCGACTCTTCAGGAGTTCAGGTTGTGCGGACCCTATAAGGGTGAACGCCTTGACAACCTCGGTCGCACTGGTCTTCGTATCCTCACCTATCTTGACGGATGCCTCACTGAAGAACTCCATCTCCTCCCTAGTACTTCCGGTAATCGACTGGAGAGTGGACAACTCCTTCTCGTAATCTCTGGTGATCTTTATTGCACTTGATATTGCTCTAGAAACAATTCCGATAATCGCAACCCATCCAACCATCTGAAGTGCAAAGTCCTTGACCCTGAGTGCACCTGTTTTTAATACGTCCGAATAGTTCCCGACGTTCCTTCTATTGTCTCCGACCTGACTCTCTTGGCGCTTTAGTTCTTCGTTCAGGGTCTTGACCGTCTGAGTAAGTTCCCGCCCTCTTGTGGTTCCTTCTCGTTCCGCCTTCGACATACTATTTCTAGCCGCCGTTGCGACCTTGAGTTGTTGTCGGAGACTATTGATACTTCCTGACTGGTTTTTATTTGCACGAGTTGCATCCTGAATGGTCTTGGTCGTATCCTTGAGGACCTTCTTGTTCCGGGTGATCTCGTTGCTAAGTTTCTGATATTCGACCGTGTTCTGTTTTCCCTCTTCCTTGAGTTTCTTCTGTTCGTCTTTAAGGACCTGAACATTTTTCGCAGCCTCTTTTGCAACAGCGTTTAGCTTGTCTGTATCCAGTACAAGTTCAAATAATATTTTCTCTTCTGTTGCCATGACTAGAGTCTTATGAGTTGAATCTTCGTTGATCGATTGGCTACGAATTTATCTATTTTACTTATGAAGAAATAATGCTGATAAAAATCATCGTAAATTGGCACGAAGAAATCAAGGTCTGATATATCGTTTTCGTTCAGGTTATAGTATGCCGTCAACTTTTTGTATTTATCTAAAAAGAAATTGAACTCCTCATAATTATCGTCAATCAATGAGTCGTCAAATCCAAGATTAAAGGTCTTGCCTTCAAGTTGAAAATAACACAAAGGGACACTATTACCAGCGATCCCCGAGTCAACTGTGTCGTTATAGGTTATCTGAACATTCGAATTCCTTTCCATGATGAGCATCCTCGGTTGTACCGATCCCTTCGGTACGCCCAGTTTTAGAAACCTGATAACAGGGACATCAAGATCGATCAGTTTCTTTGACATCTCCGTTGCTGAGAATGGTATGACAATCAGGTCTTTTTCTTCCTCCAGTGATTGATCCGCAACAATTATAGAACCCTCGCCCAGTTCCTCGACAAGTGTACCAGACACTTCGTTCGTCCATTTGAGGATGTTCGTCTGTGCATATCCTTCTGGATGATAACTGAGTGTGGGTCGCTTATTTGTTGTATTGAGGTCCAACTTATTGGACCAGTTTATTGCGTTAGGAACATTATCATATATATCCTTGAATTGCTTAAACTCGACAGTCTTGGTAAAGGAGTTGGTCTGGAAGATTATCCCGAAAACTTTAGCAACTGACTTTATGAATTCAGTCTGGGTCATGTCCGGTAAATTGTCACCCGCTGAAATCTTAGTATTGTATATATTCTTGTTTGATATAGGGGTGATCTCTATGACCGGGTTCGTACAGGTTGCAGTAGCTCCCCCGATCGCAGTTAGATCACCAGTAACCATGATAACTAAAATACTATCACCCTGAGAAACATCGGCTTCAGTTTCTCTAACAAAGGTGCTGAAAGGTATTGTAACTGCCTCTGCTATCAATATGGTACGGACTCCAGACGGTTTCACCCTCCACACTTGTAAACTTGCGAGTTGAATTCCAGTCAAGTGATTTCTTCCAGTAAACTTGATTGCATATTTGGTGGTAGCCTGTGAGGTATATCCGAACGTATTAAAAGTACCCCCAAGATTTGTGAAGAAATTTTTCTGAGTCCAAAATCCATATACATCCCCCAGTGAAGTGTCAGGCATAGTGACTGGTAAAAACCTTACGACATCATTTCCAGCAGTAAAGTTTTGGGTTAGATTGGGTTGTCTTCTGGCAATAGTTTTTCTATCATCTTTAAGGTCTTCGGATACCAGTGTGTCAACCACTGGTACAACCATCTCTAAATATCTGGAATCAGTCAGAATACTCCCTGACTTATTGAATGATGCCTCATTGAATATTGCATCCATAATAGTATGGATAAATACTGCATGATACATCGTTCTAGGATCAACTTTGTCAGTCAGATTGTCCATGAATGCCTCATCGTCGTTCCAATCTATTATGGGATATATGTATCCTTCGGTGAATCCTCTGGAGTTTATCACATTGAAAAAATTCCAGATATGATCGAACTGGGATAGGTCTAGGTCCCTCAACTTCCGTCCCCGAATGACTTCGAAGAAATCAAGATTCCCGCCATAAACAACTAAATCATAAAACTCACTAGACTCCTCAAGTATGGCGAACCCGTCAGAAATCAACTCCCGTCCGTTTTGTATCAGTCTCGCTGGAATTTTTTGATACGGAAAGTCTGTGTCAGAATTGATTGATTCGGCACTTTCTACTATGTCCCTGTTCGGTTGTGATTTAGGGAGATTGAACTGGTTAGATGAGGACCCGGAAGGTTGTATCGCTTCGCCTATTATATTGTTTGAATAGGACATGGCGATGACGGTCCCCGGTAAGAGATCGACCTTCTGTCCAGATAGAAACAATTCTAACGCCATCTATTTTATCTTTTCACCTTCAAGTGTTATCCCGCCAATCTTCGGAGGTGATCCATCCTGATACCATCCTGCAAGTGTGTAATGAATCTGATTTTTCTTGAATCCCAGCCATCTGGTTATCGTATTGTCATTTGCATAGGAAACAATCTGTTCATGTACCTTTCTGATCCCGGTCTCAATTCTCCTCTCACCCAATAAAATAACACCAGTGTCCTTCGCCCATTTTCTCCGCTCGATTTCTACGTCAATATATCTACCTATGAATCGCTTCTCTTTCATATACGACATCCTGATCTCTTTCAAAAGCTCATTCAGGAATACTAATATAATTGCTTTCGCCTTCTTTATCATTGGGTTTGAATATTGATTCGTGGGAATATAATGTCCAGTGATATGTCTGCTCTGGGTTCACCTGTCTCAATTAGTGGGAAGGTTCCACGACCCGGTCGGACCGTGATCCATTTGGGTCCTTCAGTCTCCCAGTCGTCTGGGTTGATCAGCATTTGTACTTTGGTGCTCAATAGGATTGCCTTGACATATTCGATGTCGTTTCGGTCCAAGTTTGTAGCGCCCAATACCATACCCTTACCACCTTGAAGGGACAGGACCTCAAGGAAAGATTCTGCGGTTTCCAGATCAGTGACAGGATTCTCGAATGATGCTTCGTTTCCGGTGACCAGTTCTATGATCTGGGTCTTCGAAAACAACCAGACCCCCCATACACCGTTGTCATTCAGCCATGATAGGAATATGGGATTGTCGACACACCTGTCGTCGAATCTTACCTTCTTTATTTCTGTGATTCTCATTTTGGTATTGATGATGGAGGGTTAGGTGGCGGATTAGTTGTCGGATTATCTTGATGGGTTCCAGAAGTGTATCCCGTCTCCCCTTCTCCACCTACATATCCGATGTCGACATACCCGGTTCTGATAGCTTCATCTGCGGTCAACCATACATCGATACATCTTGTGTTAGGAGGAACGGCACCGACTATCATTCTGTTTACTGCAAACTCATTTGTAGATACATCCAGAGGGTCAATCGATACTGATATCGACACATTGTTCTGATCAAAGAATTCCCGGTTGCGATTGATCTCAAGGTTCTCAATATTGTCAGAATGAATGAACGGCAGATCAAATGGAAAGTCTTTGAAGTATGTCGGCTCAAAATCCTCGACCAAGAACTTCGCCTCGTGTGGATTGGGTGTAAGATAGACCTCTATACTATTTAGCTGTGCCTGACGTTGTAGACCACCAGCAATCGAATCGAATCGAATCTTGAGGTCTACTCCGTTTGCAGTGATCAGAATCTTCTCTCTGTTTGCAACTGATGTCAGTGTCACTTCATTGGTCCCGGCAATTATGGTCACATCCGCCAGAACGACGAACTCCTTATCGACGACGATCTCATAGTCGACTCCATCCTCCAATTCCGTGTCACTGGTCCATGTTGATATGCCGTTGTCGTCATTTGAGGAGTACAGTAACATTCCGCTGGATATTACTGAAGTCGCCAATACGTCCACGTTCGACCACTGGTCCAGTAATAGGTCGGAGATATTAAAGTCCCCATTGAACAACCCTATCGATCCAGTGATGGGAACATGGTCCCCTAAGTTGGCACCTAAGTTATCCCTCAGTTGTCTGGCGGCACCTACGAAGTATGTGACATCCTTCTCATCAAAATTGCTAAAGGGATTGTTTGATCCCTGAAACACTTCCCTGAGTCTGAAGTTAAATCCACCACTGACATCAGTGTCTCGCTCGTTGATCGCCATATAGTCATACTTGTTCAGAAATATTATGTCCTGTTTCAGCAAGGCGTTGATATCGAACTGGAAGGTCCCGTCTGGGCGGGTTCGGAAGACGCTGGTCGCTATCAATACATAGTTACTATTGACAATCTTATACAGTTCCAGTTCTATATGATAGTTTGCTCTGGACGAGTTAAAGTTCATATATCCACTGGATGAGATCGTGATGAACGGGGTGTCCAGTCGTAGGACCGATGCGGATGTCGAGAGGACCTTGAACGATCCTTTATAGGGTCCAGAACTCAGGAAGACAAAGCTATTCACGTCTGGTGTGTCTGCAAGGGTTCCACCTGTGAAGTAAACGAATATATCCCCCTGTCCACTGGATGCAATATTGGTGACGATGAAGTCACGGCGGTTTCCGTCATATAGTATAGGACTGAATGCTGCATTCCACTTTGACAGGTTGAATGGTACAATCTCTCTGATCGGTCGTTTGTCTATTATTAGTGCCATGCTGATTCGGTGTGATTCGTTTATTCCGGTTTTAAAAATGGTAACAACTCAGATGATATCTTTGGTGCTAGGTCTGCGGCGAGCAAAGCACCGAGTGAGTCCAGACGTTGTTGGGTCAAGACCTGACTTAATCCTATCGGGTTGGTTGCTCTGTTTACGGGACCTGATCCATTGATCTGTCTGAACAGTGTATTTCCATACTTGTGTATATTGAAGGCAACAGCGAACGGGGATATGTCCAGTCCCTTGATCCTGATCCAGTCCTTGATCCCTTCGATCACATCACCGGGTCCCTCGTTCTTGGTGGGACCACGACCGTCCTCAAGAGTTGCCAGTACACTGGACCCAAAGATCGTCAGGATGTTCCCCTCGTCATCTACCTCCATACGAAGAGAGTCAGCGGTCTTACCCGTGACTTTCGGGATGACCTTCTTGAAGTCTTCGATCAACTTCTCCCCGAACTGTTTCAATATTTGCTCGTCTACACTTGCCATTACGTTTCCATTATATACATAAGTACCCTAGGTTGACACCTTAAACAGTCGGAACCTAACCGGGGATAGTTCTTGACATTATAAAAATCAAAAGCCTTATCCCATAAATCACGAGTCTTCTGATCCATAGTTATACGGTGGTTCATTACCGTACTTTTAAGAGTTGATATTCCTTGCTCTGTGAATTTCATTTAGCATCCTTTATCATCTGGGTTAAACGGAGTCAGTGTGATCTCCAATATTATACCTGACAGGCTCATGTCGAATATGTTTACGATCTCCGTTCGCTTTGAACCCTTCACGAAGTGGATGAAGTCAGAGTTCTGACAGGCGGTGATGAATATACTGGACTGTCTTCGCTGTTCCTGAATGACATCGTCCGCCTGTACGGGTGTACTGGTCAGTCCTTCTGTGGTCTTGTCAAGGAATGCGATGGTCAGGGTGAAGTCGGTCTCGATGTATCCTGACTGCTTGAGGGAGTCGTCTCCAGTGATGGGTGTGTCCAGATATCGAAGTGGGAAGACCGACTCGTTGTCTGCCTTGAAGTTCTGGAATGACTTCCAGCCTATCCTAAATGTGGAATCAGCGGGATCACCAATACCCGCAAAGATCAATGATACTATTTCCTTGATGTTCATTCTAGTCCCGTTTTACATATACGATCATTATCACCAGTTCTTTACCCTCATCGACTTCCATCCAGTGATGTGTTCCGGGGGGTATTTGAACGACCGATCCTTTGTTGACTTTGTTTATAACGTCCTCACCACGTGTGGTAATAATACGCCCTTCACCTTTAATTACTGTACATAACTCCCATTCTTTATGCTTATGAGATTTGCCATTTGAATGGAATGTCACAACCTCTGCTAGTATTTCACCACTATGTGCGTACACGGGTTGAATGGTCCCCCACTTTGTTGTTTGTATATTCATGATCTATTATTGATTATTTATCCCCCGGACACTTCTTGCACTTTCCGTTTGCTTTCATCCCACACTTGCACCTCTTCCGTAGGTGACGGGAGTTTCTGATCCGTTCTGCTTTTGATACCTTCTTCAGTTTCATAGTCTACTTATTTATACAGCACCGTTTATACTTCTTACCCGAACCACATGAGCACGAATCGTTTCGTCCGACCTTCCCAAGTACAACTGGTCTGATCTTCATCGGGTTCGGATTGAATAGAGGATGATACGGGTCACGTTGGAGTTCGCCACTCATCCTGTTCGCATCCTTCCGGGTCATTAATATTTGTTCTCCGCTCATTGTTCTCTATTTAATTTGAATCCTATTCGTCTCTCGATCACTTCTGCTTTTTCGAGTTTCTTCTGATAGAACTCAACTCTCTTCTCGTGATGTTTTATCTTCTTTTTTGCTTCGTCTGATTTCATTTGTTTTCCGATTTTATCACCTCCGCATATCGTTTCCCATATTCGCTCTTCTCGTATTCATATTTAAGTTTTACGAAGACATCCCTATACGGATAAAGAAGGACTTTGTCATGGAGGAGGAGGTCTCCCCCGGCGAGTCCGTCAAGGGTCCCGTAGATGCCGAACGGTTGGAGTTTGTCGACATCAGCAGCCTGAGACCTGCCATCCGGTTTGTTAGGAATCTGCTGAATCTCCTTTTCGATAATCTCCTTGAATTGTGTAAAAAAAAACACCCGACTGAATATGCGTCTAACAGGTTGATCTCCAGCATCTTAGGTATCAGTCGAATTGCTCGTTCCTCATCATACGAACGGTTCTCCATGATGGGTTGAAAGTATATCGCAAGGGCATAGGGGATCGTCTCGATCAGACTCAGTTTATCCTTCTGGGACATCTTCAAGTGGACCTGTAATGATATCTTCTGACCGAACGTTTCCGCCCGGATGTCTTTGGGGACTAGGTAGTCCGTATAGTCACCGATCCTGATCTTGTCTGGGACAGGGAGTTCAACGCCAGTCTCTTTGGATTTTTTGTCGGTCCCATCGTCGGGGATCGTTTTGAAGAAGGCGGGTGGTGTCGATAACCATCCCAGTCTGGAAACGATCTGCTCCATCACATTTTCGTGGTCCGTATTTCGAATCACCTCATCCTTCAGTCCAGTCATGGTCCCCACTAGATTGAGGAGGTCCTCACCGTCCCACTTCAGTCGGTCGATGTATTGACCCAGAGTGATCTCCTCATAGGATTGAGGTATCTCGAAGGAGATCGTCGTCTTCTTATATGTTGCTGTGAATGGGATCATATCTTTGGTTGCTTGGCGTTTCTTATATGATCGTTTCCTCTTTTTTCAGCATCATCGTCAACAAAATAACCAAGTGTTATTGTATTGGCACATATCTCTCGTTGCTTCTTCACTTTTGATTGTGTGTACTCACGGGTAAAGTTTAATATATCCCTAAGCATAAGGTCGTCTTTATTTAACCCCATTACCTTTACCCAGTGTTCGAATGCTTCCTCGACTGATAGTTCTTCCATAATTATTGAAATTAATTGAATTTTATATGAGGGATAAAGATATGTATAATTAGGACACAACCAACACCTTTAGTATATTTGTCCCTGACAATATTGTCACACAACCATGAAAACTAACGAAAATGGTTACTTACTACAACAGAGGCGACTTAACGTCCTTCTACAATTACATGACCTCAGAGAGGCGTTTTAAATATTACATTAAACATAAGAAAACAGGAGGGGGACGATCTATTGAAGATAGGCTCAAAACCGTAAATGACGGCGATGTCGAGCGGTGGATGAACTGGGAAGCGGAAAAGAAGAGGAATAAGTAATTTTGTGGGACCTACTCGAACGTTAATCGTTTGATTATGGTGGACCCTGACTGGAAACGGTCGGGGTTTTTTATATCAGGTAGTACGGATATGCGCAAATCTTTTCTGGCGGAATTGGAACCAATTCGAGCAAGTTGACGTATATTAGAGCAAACAAAGGAACTCAATACAAATCTAAAACCTACGAAAATGAAAAAAATATACTTAGTAAGAGGATCAGAAGACGGTAACCTCGGAGTCTATTCAACTATGAAGCTTGCTTATGAGGAAGCGGTTAAATATATAAAGGGTGGTGAGGATCATACTCCAAGCATATCATATTCAAGGGTGACCAAGTTATTTAAAGAATATCGCACGGTTACTATCGAGAGAATAGAAACAAATTTCGGAAGTGTCGATATTGAATGCTTCTATTTAAATCAAACTTGGTAATCAACCCAGTCAGTCACACCACGTCCAGTCGGGCGGGTGTTGATCTGCTTAAAACCTAGAACAATGGGGAATATATCAGACGAATATCTTGAACAAAGACGAATCATTGACGGTGCACTTAGTGTGTGTTACAACGAAGGTATTGAGGCGAATATCATAAAGTTATTAGTGACCAGAAGACTCGCTGCTATTAAATTACACGAAGTCGAAGAGAAGTCGGTGATCGGAAAGGAATGCTTGTCGATAATTGAGTTTTGTAATAACGATATTAAAAAACTATTAGTTATTTAAATTAACCTATATGGTCAGCGTCTCCCCACCCTCGGCACAGAGAACCGGGCGGGGGTGATCACAGGGTTCTGGACCTTCATGGTCACACCATATCGTCCAGCGTCAATACAGTGGTCGTATGACTTGTGGGGTTTGTTGGTGATGTTGCCATTCTTATCGACGATCCACATATAGTTGCGGAACTCCTTGACCATGTTCACAGAACGTTTGGTCACATGGATGTCATATCTCTTCATAACGTCGATGCCATTGATCACACTGTCCGGTCCCTTCTTACATGGCTTGATGTTCCACCCATAGGAGTGTATCTCGTCGATAGTCTTAGGTTCTGCTGAGTCGGCGAATATCTCATCACTGTATTTCTGCATTCCCAGAGCGTCGTACCGTAGGGCAATGTCCTTATTAGTCATACCGTGTTGGTATATCCGCTCATCTAGGTAGAGTTTGTCGGGGTCATCACCCTGAGTCTTTTCGATGCCGATGCGAATTAATGTAGAGGGGTCAGCAGTATATCCGAAGTCCTGTCCATACCAGTGATCGACGTGCTCTGGGAAGGAATTGACCTGATAGAAGGTAGGGAACACCAGACCCTCGACCATACCCAGTTCACCCTCACCGTATATCCGCCACCAGTTGGCATCCCTACC
>SDBT01001459.1_pt1 | contig 41725 bp, 25 predicted proteins | sample 2277101 | NCBI WGS metagenome assembly SDBT01 (sample SAMN10404973, study PRJNA504765) | marine sediment metagenome | isolation source: marine sediment core GS10_PC15, 103 cmbsf | place: Arctic Ocean: Southern Knipovich Ridge | collected 2010 | reverse complement strand
CCCCATCTCCATTATCGGTCTCAGGTTCTCCTCGATCATCGTTGTCCGCTGCTGGAGCATCTCCGGGGTGAGCTGGGAGAGAGTGTCGAATACCCGTTCCAGATAGACGTCGATGTCGATGTTTCTGCCTTCGAACGCGCGCTCTGTACCCGCCCGTATCGCGGCCCGGACCTCCGGATCGTCGAACCTCGTCATCTGGTTCATAAGCGGGTTGTAATCAGGTGCTCCCCCGGGGGGGCTCCCGAGCGCGTTCGCGAGAAAGGTGCCCTGCCCGTTCCACCAGAGGTAGGAGACGGCCATCCGCACATCTCCACTCCGGAAGATATCAGTCGGAGTCCAGAGCCCCTCTTCATCATTCCAGGTCTGTTCGATCCAGTCCCGCAGCACCAGGTTCTGGTCCCTCAGCCCGGTGATGTGGCACGTCTCACAGGCGATGAAGGATGTGTGTCGATCGAGGTCGGGGCCCATCCCCTCTCCCCGGCTCAGGTGGGGAGTAGCCGAGTGGCACATCTCGCATGAGACCTCCATATCGGGCAGGTCGTTCGAGACGAGGTCGGTGCCCCACTGACCCCGCGCGATCTTGTGACCGATGTTCCCGTGGCAGTCGAGGCAGGTGAGCCCGGCGGCAGCATGGACGTCATCCTCCGGACCGAACGGATTGGCGCGCTTCGCCGAGGCGTGGAGCAGTCGCTGGTTCTGGTAACCGATGTCCTCGCGACCGGGATTCCACCGGTAGGTATCACCGCCCATGTTGTGCTGGTGGCAGCGCAGGCATGCCTCGGTGGTCGGCTCACCGACCGTGAGGGCGGCGCGCATCGAGCGGTCCTGGTTCCAGCGGGTGCCTACTTCATCCTCCACGACATACTTCTCGTTCATATCGTACGAAGCGCTGTGGCAGATAAGACAGTCGATCGCCTCCCACGCATTGGCGGGAGTTTTCAGACCCGGAAGCATCGTCTCGGTTGCAGGGCCGTACAATCCCCCGATGTGGCACTGCCCGCACCCCTCGCTCCGCATGACCGTTTCACCGTGAGCGTGCTCCGGTGTGGTAGGGATCAGGGCGGCCCAGCCGGTGAAGCTGAAGGAACCGGGGATCCCGCAGGCCCGGTCGATCTTGCCTACGGGGATGTTACGGTTTCCCGGCCCGTTCACCTCCCGGCCGTCATATCCCCAGGTGCTGAATCCCTCATCCATCCGGTGGAGCATGTAATGAACAGTCCCGAGCACATCCTTGATCGTGTCCACCTCACGCACCGCTGAACCGTCATGGATTTCCATGGTTCGATGGCACTCGAGACAGGTACGAGGACCTTCATACGACATGATCCCGGCTTCCCGGAATCGGGCGATATGATCGGTGGAATAGCCGCGCCGCATCCATCCCCACTCATCATACGGCTGCATCTGTTGTTCACTCTCGAGCTCGGCGGCCAGGGCTTCAAAATCGGTCTCACTCAGTTCTTCGGCCGCAAATGCTATCGGCGGCATATCGACGCCCGCGTACCAGCGGAATCCCACCGGATAGACGACCTTCCAGGCAAGAAGGATGAGAAGGACAGAAGCTGCGGAAACAAGCAGGAGACGGCGAACGCGTCCCGTTCCACGGCTGGAGGAGGAACGGTCATTGCGGGGCATTATGATTTCCTTTTCAGGCGGGCGGGCTGAAGGAACCACTCGGCAGATCAGTTCCCTCCCCGGATAACATGGGCGACAGGTATCAGCCGTGCAACTACTAATTATCTAAATTAAGAAGGTTCTAAAATAACGCACGTAATGAACCGACCCGCCCGGGAGACCTGAAAAAGAAAAGCCCCCCGAGAATCTCTCCACAGGGGGTGTTTTCACTCCTACCGTCCTTCTCCCACTTCAACCTGCGCTCATCCCCAGCGTTTCCCTGAACCGGTTGCTTCGCTCCCTTACCTGATGAGCGATATCATCCAGTACGTCGTGATGTCCTGCTGTCTGGGCAACAGTGTGGCAGACGTCATCAATGCTTGAAACAAGAGCATCGATCACCTCTTCGGTAACAGCCAGAGGAAAGGTCGGCTTGGGATACCCGAGCGACCGGGCAAACTTGCGGAAGGCGGCTACATCGATTGCTTCAAAGCGGCTTCGACCACCGAAGTAGATTGCCAGGGTAGTATCAATGAACGGATAGACGACCGTGCTGACCGCATCGTATATCGGTGCAAGCCGAAGTCCTTCCCCGGTGTAGAGCATTGACAGGTTCTTTGCGTGAGCATCATTATTACCGATACACAAGTTCACAATCGTCCAGCGCAGCAGGTATTCCACATCCTCGATCGCCAGACTGCTGTTTCGCTCCAGGACGGATCGGATCACACCTGAGTCGGGCCCACCCCTTTCCTGGTACTTTCGGGCATCCCCCTTCCCGGTCAATTGACAGAAGTCCTCCTGATGAAGCCGGCTGATCGAGCCATCGTTTTCCGCAATTCTGTCGTAGCGACGGCTTTCGAAGAGCCCGGACCAGGCACTTGACACACTACTTGCCGCTATCGGTAATCCTGCCTTTTCCATAAGAGACATGCACACAAGTTCATTCTGCACCAATCCCTGATACTGTTCTTTCGGCCGCTTCAGGATGACATTGGAAGGGGCTCCGCATAAAGGCATGGAATACTCATCACTATCTCTACGCAATACGAGCTTCTCCTGGGCTCCACTCAATGACTGACGTGTCCGTAGATGAACCGCGATGATGTCAGCGCCCCGAGGTATTTCAAAAAGTGCCATGATATGTTCATAGGTACACCCTTCGTATCGTGCCGGATAATCGGGGCTGCTACCCTCAGGCCAGACTGATACCGCTCCTGCACACTCACCACCGATAGCTCCCAGGAGCAGGATCGTGTCAGAGGGATCGAATTTCCTGGCGACGGAAATCAGATCTCTGATATCCGACTCTGGCAGCAGGTTCTCGAAGAATGGGCGACAATCCCTGTCATCAAACGGTTCCTGGCGAACAGGTAACCTGATAGAGACAGCTGTTGATTTCTCAGTATCAAGAGCCTGTTCGTTATATTGGAACGACAGGAATCCACGATCGTCCTGATCCAGCGTCCCAACCTCCAGATTGTGCAGGTACACACTGAGCATGCTACCTCCGTTCCTGGCGTCCTGGTTATCCAGTGCTCCGGGATCTCAACATCACATCGAATCCCAGGCGTTGCAGAATATTGAATACAGTCCCGATCGAAGCGCCTGCCCTCTCACCCCGCTCCAGTTCCAGTAACAGACGCCGCCCAACGCCCAACCTGAGTGAAGCTTCATCCAGTGACAGGTGTAGTTCCTTCCTCCGCGCTCTGATAACACTCCCCAGAATCTTCACATCCTCAATACGGTACATATCGGTAGTTCTTCCAGATCCTGGCATGAGCGATCTCCTGGATGTAGGTCGCCAACCCGGTATGGTGTTGGCGAGGACAATAGTCCCGCATACGGAACTATTCACGTTAGATTAGAAGATAGTACCTTTTAAGGAACTATTCAAAGTAAATGTGCGAATAGTTCCTGATAGGGAATCATTATCGTTGAGCCTCCGGATCAAGGAATCTGACGAGTCCCCCCCACCGCTCGTGGACCTGGAACCCGTGCCGGAGATAGAAGTGCTGGATATGAAAATGAGTGCGCACCACCCGCATCCCCCGTCCCGCCATCCGGGAACAGAAATCTTCCAGGAGGGCGCTGCTGATTCCCCGATCCATCAGGCTGGGGATCACCACAATGCCATCCAGGTAGACGACATCCTCTGCCTCGATCCGGTAGCGGATCCCTCCTACTACCTGTTCCCGGGCATCGATGACAAGCAGGTACCTGTCCCGGTCGGAGAGTGTCACCTGATATCCCGCGCGGACGAACACCCGATAGAGCTTCCCCACTTCGGCCGGTTCGAGTGGCGATCGCACCGTATAGGTGTCGCCCGGCTTATCCACGAATTCTGAACGGACGATCACCTTCTTCTTCTCGAGTTCGCTGACCTCAACCACCTCGTACGTTCGATCTCCGACGGCGGTCGGAAAGACGAGGTGAGAGAAGACGAGCCGGTCATCAGCGTCTTCCAGCAGCGACTGGAGATCGGAGAGCTCGACCATCTGTGTCGGACGCCGGTCCGCGTCGTGGAACATCCTCATGAGGAGACCATCCATGGCCTCGCGTACCGCATCTGAAGCGCGTCTGAAGTAGGTGTGACGGTAGAGCCAGTAGCGGGAGATATCAGACAACCGGTCGAGCCGGTAGAGCCGGTGGAGTTCCCTGACCTGGTCTTCCTTCGCGGTGGCGGTGGCGTCGGGGTTCCGGAATTCCCACTCATGGTACCGTTCAACCGCACAGCGAAGGTTGAGCGGAGCATAGAAGGCCCGTTCCAGTTCCTCCAGAACCCCCTCGACAACCTCCGGAAGATCGTCCAGTTCGGGTGATTGCTTCGCTCCGATTCCCTCGATCAGCTCCCGCAGGAAGATCGCCCCGTCGTTCACACCGAACGCTTCGATACAGGCGTCGAATATCCACCGCCGCTCGAGTCGCGCGCGTACGCGGGGATAGTGATTCACGGTCTGGAGATAGAAGTTGCGAAGAAGCGGTTCCACAAGTGAGAGCGGCCCGGTGTAGGGCGACCATCCCGCGATCGAGAGGATCAGGCTGCCCCGGCGGTAATCAGGTTCCGGGACGACGATGTTCATGGGTGAGAGATCACCGGGAACGATCCGTTTCCCACTGTAGAGCCATCCCCTGAAGAAGGCCGCCATGGCCCTGATGTAAAGCGTCCTCCACTCGGGGATCGCCGGGAGGCCCCCCTCCTCGAACCGCCATCCCGAGTACTCGCGGATGTGCTCCCAGACGCTGAGCTCTCCCGTGTACTGCAGCGAGTATGCCCCGAGTTCCGTTCTCGAGCATCCGAAGGCGGGAACGACCGGAGAACCATACGGATATCCCCGCAGGGTGATGAGCCAGTGGTTGGTGGCCAGGATCGACGCCTCGTCCGGGTCGTGGCCGACCACGATGAGGACGTCAAAGTGCCTCCCGCTGTTGGTGTTGATGCTCACCCGATAGAGTTGATGTTCACGCAGTGAGAGGGCCCGGGACACCCATATCCCGTGCGGCGGGATATCCCTGATGGAAAGGGTCGTCGCCTCGAAGGCGAGGTAGAGCGTCTCGGAGAGAAAGGTGGTCCCGACCAGGACCTTCCGGAGTTTCTCCACTTCGTGCTCTGATATCGCTTCCTGAAAATCGATTTTCCCTTCCCATGCCCCGGGCGGCTCGGGGGGAAGATGATCATTCATATATTCTTCGAACCAGGTGCCCAGCCGTTCGAATTCCGCGTGAGCGTCCGCAGCCAGTTCAGGATCAAGATCATGGAGGGACCACGCGACAAGTTCGGCCCGGATCGCGGGGTAGAATTCGGGATGGTAGCGGGCGAAATCACCGAGCATGCGGAGGACATCGCTCAGGATCCGCCTGGTCGACGTATCGGCAGGCCAATCGAGGTGTATCCGGTAGGAGTGGAGCCGCTGGCGCAGCGATTCCAGCTTGCGCCGTTCGATACTCGAGCTGGCGATTACCGCGATGGCCTCATCATCCAGGAAGGGTAGACCCGACTGCAGGAACATGGGCATGATCACGCTGTAATCCTGCACCGGTTCATCGAGCAGCAGGATCCGGTAGGCGGCTGCCCGTATATTCAGAACGGGGTGATACGCGAGCGCTCCAAGCCGGTGCCGGATGAGATCCGCGATCTGCGGGTTCGCGCGCCGCAGATGGCCATCCAGTTCCTCCACGGCCGCAAGCGCTTCGGCCGACTGTCTGAACAGCGCCTTCACGAAGAGATCATTCAGCAGCGCGAGTCGGGAATCCCGGAAGGTCGAGGCCCCGGGCATCTCGGGCACCTGATATTCCTCCTCCTCCACGCGAGCCGGGAGCCGTACCTGCGCGGAGACATCACTCATCGGAAGGTCCCACCCCTCTCTGCATGGGGCGAACTGGATGAGGTCGGGATTGCCCATCCAGAGGAGGGGCATGCGGGAGAAGAATCCCAGGTCGATCCGGTTCCCTTCGACCGAATAGACCAGATCACCGATCAGAACACTCTTCCCGTCTATGAGGCGGTGGAGAGGGAGTGTTCGCATCGTAAGACGATTGAAGAGCCCCTCTTCGACGACCACGATGTCACCCTCGAGGACTCCGAGATCGCGGAAGAACCAGTGAGGGATGTGGACGGTGAGTTCACCGACGGCCAGATCGACCGCACGCCGTTCGTAGAGCCGCTCGATAATATCGCTGAAATTCTTTTCGATGACCTTGCGCTTATAGGACCCTTTCGGTGTGAGTTCACCCCTCCCGGCATCGAAATCCCTGTCGAGCAGGTCGAAATTGACGACCCGCTCGTACGGGGCGAGATCGCGGTTCGCCGAAGCGATGATCTGGTGGAAGTAATCCTCAAGATCCTCACGGGAATCAGCCGCCCTGATCACAGGATCGTCGGAATCGGGAACGATCAGCAGGACGTTGTAATACCGCCCGTCCCCGACCAGGAAGGTGCGTTTTATGCCGGGAACTCCGGTGAATTTACGTTCCACCCGGAGGGGCGCGATCGTCTGTCCGTGGCTGCTCTTGTAGATATCCTTGATCCGGTCGATGATCTGCAGGTATCCACTTGAGGTCTGCGCGAAGAGATCTCCCGTCCGGAGCCAGTCGCTCTCACCTGCCGCCTGATCACGATCGGTATCGGTCTCATCACCCGCGTCACCGGCACCCTCATCATCATCCTCCCGATCCAGGTAACGGGCGATGTAGGGGCCGGTTACCTGGAGTTCCCCCAGATCGCTGAAACGTGTGTACACACCCGGAAGCGGGATACCGACGGTATTGTTCTCGTACTCCCCCGGCGGAGTCATCGTGATCCCTCCGGTCGCCTCTGTCATACCGAAGCCGCTGCAGAGGCCGACTCCCTGCTCCTGAAAGAACCGGAATACGCGTGGATCCTGGTAACCTGCTGCTGAGAGGCCCCATCTGAGTCGATTCCCGACGACACGACGGAATGCCTCTTCCTTCGCTCCCTCACTGGTGGCTCCCTTTATATGTTCGAGGCACCGCTCGTAGATCTGTTCCCAGCGCGCCGGGATGCTGATGAGCCCTGATGGCTGCACCTCGGGCAGGAGTGTGATCAGCCGATCGGCAGCGCTGCTTCCCGCGAACACATAGGTGCCCCCCCAGAAGAGCATGCCCTGCAGTTCCAGGAACCGGCCGAAGGTGTGGAAGAGAGGGAGGTAGCTGAGGAGCACCTCTTCCTCACCGACATCGGGCAGTGCGGCCGCCCTGGAAAACCGTTTGGTGATCATGTTGAACTGCGAGAAACAGACACCCTTCTGCCTGCCCGTGCTTCCGGAGGTGAACATCACCGTCGCCGTATCGGTCATGCCGAGAAGTGAGCGCTGGCTGAGTATCCGCTCGATCTCTGCGGGTCCGAGCCCAGCCAGCCGCTCGTTCATGCTGATGCAGTCATTCTCACCGCAGACAGATTCAAGGTCGAAGAGGCAGACCTGAAACGGCCGGCTGACGATCTCCCTGACCGCCATGAGCCGTTCGAAGCGTTCGAAGGTGTCAGTGACCGCGATATTCACATCAAGGCGCTGGAAGATATCGGCCAGTTCATCCACATCGAGATGCGTGTTGAGGGGGGAGACGGGGATGTCGTAGAGGAGGCACGCCAGGTCGCAGCAGGCGCCATCAACGCTGTTCTCCATGTAGATGGCGACCGACGGCTCACCTCCCGACGAATCGACAAATGAGGCCGCCATCGCCGCTGCCCGCCGTCCGACCTGCTCGTAACTCCACTTCTGAATACGCTCGCCTTCCATTTCCTGGAAGAACGTGCGATTGGGATGTGCCTCCACCCTCTGGGAGAAAATCGTCCGCAGATTCGTCTCGGAAACAAGGATGGCCGGAAAGGTGGTCTCCGCCCACCGGCTGCGCGCGCTCCGGTCGGGCAGGCTCTGCAGAAAATGACTCCGCCTGGTCCAGTCGAGGTAACAACGCCACTCCTCAACCGGAATTTCCGCGGTGAGATCACCCGCGATGATCCGTTCCGCCTGCTCGAGTAGCGTAAGCGCACTCCCGCGATCGGCCTGCTCGCCTGAAAGGGCGGGGTCCCATGGCTGGAGGGATTTCAGAAATCGATCGGGCATGGTATCAGGCAGGATAGCGGAATGCAGAGCCAGTTCCGCTCGAAAACGGCTCTTTTCCGTTTTCGCCTCGCGAACTATCTCGGTGTCCATCCGGAGTTCTCGGATGGACAAGAGCTAGACTCGAGGTCCTGTCAACAGCAGTCGCAGGAGGACGCGCTCTCCTCTTGTTCCCCTTGACCCTCCTGCTCCGGCTCGATGACGCAGCAGCAGGAAGAGGATTCCAGGCCGATCGCCGCATTGATGACCGCCGCGGCGCATCCCACGCCAACCTTGACGTAGATCGCGTCGGTGGGACAGTTGATGGCGCAGGCACCGCACTCCATGCAGGCGTCACGATCTCCGATGACGGCGATACGGTCGTCCACCGTGAACACCCCATGCGGGCAGACGATCTCACACAGCGAGCAGCCGATGCATTTCTCTTCATCGAGGCGGAGGGTGACCACGTCTTTGAGATACGCCAGATGTGCCATGCCATCAATCCTCACGCAATGAGCCGTGATGTGAACCAGAGGATGAGCCCGACTGCCGCGGCTCCGATCTGCAAAGGTACGGCAATCCGCATTTCCTTCCTAACACCTGATAGCGACGTGTAGGTGGATGAGCCGGTGAAATTCATCCCCAGAAACGCGCTCAGCGTTGTCACCAGCAGCATCCAGGCACCTGCCTCCAGGCGCCCGGAGAGCGTGGCCAGACCGCTGCCGAGCCAGAGGAGGATGATGCCGGCCGCAACCAGCCCCGTCCAGAGCCCTTTGAGGGAGAACGGCCTTCCCGGCAGCCAGGGGAGGAGAAGTGGCACCAGGACCGCCCCGGCTATCACGCCGGCAAGGAGCGAGACCGCCGCAAGGACGCCGAAGGTCGAGACATTCGCCCAGTAGTCACCAGGGCCGCCCAGACCGCTCATGAAACAGAAGGCCGCCATCACGGGGATTATGTACCGGAGCGCTCCTATCAGTTCGATCGGTATGAGCACGATCCGCTCACCCAGCGGAAAGGACTTCGTCCGCATCTCCGGAGTCGCCTGCATCCCGGCGGTGATGAACGAGGGTATATCACGCGCCAGTATCGGACCGTAGAGCACCTTGAACCCCGAACCCTTCTTCACCTCGTGGGCGGCAACTCCCGGCGCACCGAGCTGCGGGAGGAGGAGACGGCGATGTTCGACGATCCCGGAAAGCCGTGTGGTCTCGATCTGATGGAGAAGTTCCCCGGTAGCAAAGGTCCCCTTCCCCGCGGCGCACCAGACATTGATCCCTTTTGTATCCAGGACCAGGATCCAGAAGTCACGCCCCGGCAGGACCTTTCGGACCCTGTCGAAGGTCAGCTTGAAATTGGCCGTCACCAGCACTTCAGATGCGGAATCGGGTGCACCGAGAGCATAGAGACCGGGCGGAACGGTGTACTTCATACGACCGATCCGCCACCGGACCTTCCAGGTTCCCAGGAGGTCCCGGAGGGAGAGATCGGACCCGATCCGGGGTATTGGTCCGACCGGTGTCGCCACCTCCCCGGTGATGAAGTTCGGCTCCTTCGTCACTACTGCTCTTTCCTGACCAGATTACCTGAACCGTCATAGACGGAGATCTTCCCGTCTTCACCGGTAATCGCCCGATAGAGGATAGCGCCATCAGTGTCCAGTGCTACGACTCCTGCATCGGTGCGCTCCAGCAGGTATATCCTGCCGTCCACCTCAAGCCGAATCCGGCCGTCGGAGAGCATCGTGGCTGTCGGGTCATCAGCCAGGGTGATCTGCTGCTCCTCCGCCGTCACCGGGTTCTCACCGGTCCAGAACTCGACCGCATTGAATATGACCGCATCCAAAACAAGTGAGACCTCGTAGACCGGCACGATCACCATGGCCAGGAACACGACTTCTTCCACCCAGGGATCCTCAAAGGTCTTGTTGAACTGATATATCTTATTGGTGAGCTGGAACGAACCGGTGCAGGCGCTCAGAAGCAGGATCGCCACCAGAGTTGGAATGATAACTCTTTTCATCATACATCTCCTTTGTTCTGGTGATCATCGGTCTCAAATGGACCACCGTCCGGTTGTGAGTGCATGTAATAATCACTGTCACTACGGACAAAAGCATCCGCTCGTTCCCCGTTCCGGGCGACCGCCAGGTCGGCTATCTGCTGGCGACTTCGCCGCATCTGGTCTACTTTTTCCAACAATCGAAGGGGAACACGCATGAGCAGCAAAACGGAGATCATCCGGATCGGAACCCGCGGATCAGAACTGGCCCTCCGGCAGGCCCGGAGTATCGCCCGGGCCATCAGCGATCTGGATGGGGCTCCGGCTGTGGAAGAAGTCATCATCTCGACCAGCGGCGACCGGCTCACCGACGTCCCCCTTTCCCGGGTATCGGGCAGATCGTTCTTCACCAAGGAGATCGAGGAAGCCCTGCTGGCCGGGACGATCGAGGTGGCCGTTCACAGCTTGAAGGATCTGGCTACCCTGCTTCCGGACGGGCTCATCATCGGAGCGATCACCCTGCGTAAGGATCCCCGTGATGTGCTCATCAGCCGCGAAGGGCACGACCTCGATGACCTGCCGGATGGCGCGCGTGTCGGTACGAGCAGTCTGCGTCGGCGCGCGTTCATGGCCCGTGCAAGACCGGATATCGAACTGGTGGAACTGCGGGGCAATGTACCGACCAGGCTCAAACGACTTCAGGAAGGGGAATACGACGCCATCGTGGTCGCCGCGGCGGGTGTGATGCGACTGGGCCTGGAGGAGATGATCACCGCCTGGCTCCCACCCGACCGGTTTCCACCCGCTCCGGGACAGGGCGCCATCGCCATCCAGGTTCGGGTGGATGATGAGGATACCCTGCGCTGGATACGTCCCCTCGACCATGTTCCCACGCGTCTCATGGTAACCGCCGAGCGGTCTCTGCTCGGCCGACTGGGAGGGGGATGCCAGGTTCCGGTCGGCGCGTACGCGGTCACCGAGGAAGGGATTCTCGAACTCACCGCGGCCATCAGTTCGCCCGATGGAGCGAGGGTGGTCGAAGGGCGCCGACGGGCACCGGTTGAGTTCGCCGCGGAGCTCGGGATGGAACTCGCCGACGAACTCCTTCAGGCAGGCGGCAGGGAGATCCTGGAGGAGGTCGGGAACAGGTCAGCGGAACGCCCATTGATCGGAAAGCGCGTGGTGGTCACCCGTCCGAACATCCCCGAGGACATGCTCACCACCCGACTCGAGGGCCTGGGCGCCAGTGTGCTGCACTGGCCGATGTTCACCATTCAGGACCCGGAGGACCCAGTCCCGCTCCGGGATGCCCTCGGCAATCTCGACCGGTATGATTGGATCGTATTTTCCAGTGCCCGCGCGGTAGACTCGGTGTTCGACTTCGAGAACCTGCTCCCCTCCCGCTGTCCCGGGAACCTGCAGGTGGCGGCGGTCGGCCGAGCCACCGCGAATGTCATCACCGCGAGGGGTTGGCCGGTGCACCTGGTTCCCGATACATTCAGCGGTGAGTCGCTCATCGATCTGTTCAGGGAACGCGGCGTGGCCCGGGAGTTGAGGATACTCTTCCCCGCAAGCACGATCGCCCGTGAAACGGTTCCGGAAGGACTGCGGGAGTTCGGAGCGAAGGTCGATCACGTAATCGCCTACGAAATCGGGCCGACTACTCTGGACGCAGAGACGTGTTTCGCCGATATGGAGAGCGACGGCATCGACGCGATCACCTTCGCGAGCCCTTCGGCTGTCAACGGGTTGATGGATATCTTCGGTTCTGATCGGTTCGACACCCTGCTGAAGGAAACGGTAACGGCGGTGATCGGTGCCACCACCGCGCAAGCGCTCAAGCAGTACGGGCACACCCCTGACGCGGTAGCGGATCCGAGCACCCTGGAGGGGCTCGCCGGAGCCGTGGTCGGTCCGTTGATCACCGCGTCCGATACAGTGAACGAACATGAGAGAGAAAGGTCAGACAACTGATGTCATTCCCCGACCACAGACCGAGACGGCTGCGCCGCAGTGAAGGGTGGCGGCGCCTGGTGCGAGAAACGACCCTTTCGGTCGACGACTTCGTCTACCCCCTCTTCATCGTGCCCGGCACCGGGGTGCAGAACCCCGTGGTGAGCATGCCGGGTGTCTCCCAGTTCTCCGTGGATCGCGTGGCTGAAGAGGCCGCGTCGGTATTCGAACTGGGGATCCCGGCCGTCATCCTTTTCGGCGTGCCCGATGAGAAAGACGCGGTTGGGAGCGCCGGCTACGACCCGGAGGGGATCATCCCAAGCGCGATCCGTGCCATCAAAGCGGAAGTACCCGACCTGCTCATCTGGGGAGATGTCTGCCTCTGCGAGTACACAGACCATGGTCACTGCGGTGTTCTCACCGAAACCGGGGAGGTCGATAACGACGCCACCCTGCCCCTGCTGGCGAAGGCCGCGCTTGTCTACGCGCAGGCGGGCGCCGACGCGGTCGCGCCGAGCGACATGATGGACGGCCGGGTCGCCGCCATCCGCGAGACCCTTGACGCTGACGATCTCCATCACATCCCGATCGTCAGTTACGCCGCCAAGTACGCATCCGCCTACTACGGCCCCTTCCGCGACGCCGCGCATTCCACCCCCGCTTTCGGCGACAGGCGTGCCTATCAGATGGATCCGCCCAACGCCGAGGAGGCCATAAGCGAGGTCGCGCTCGACCTCGAAGAGGGGGCCGATATCGTCATGGTGAAGCCGGCCGGCCCCTATCTCGATATCATCCGGAGGGTGAAGGACACCTTCGGTGTGCCGACCGCCGCGTACCAGGTTTCGGGTGAGTACAGCCTGATCAAGGCCGCGGCCGGGAACGGCTGGGTGGATGAGCGCCGGGTGGCTCTGGAAGCGCTCATCGGGATCAAGCGGGCAGGCGCTGACATCATCCTGAACTATTTCGCCAAGGACGCTGCTGTCTGGCTGAGGGAGGGATAGGGGCGTGACGGAGCACGACCGCCCCGGGAGCAGACGCCATTTCGAGGAAGCATGCCGGGTGATCCCCGGGGGCGTGAACAGCCCGGTACGCGCTTTCGGCAGGGTGGGAGGCGATCCCCTCTTCATACGCAGCGCCAGCGGCGCGACTATCCAGGATGTCGACGGCAACTCGTACCTCGATTACGTCGGATCGTGGGGCCCGATGATCCTCGGACACAACCACCCCGTGATCAGGAGCGCTATCGAGGACGCCCTCTCGCGGGGCACGTCGTTCGGCGCGCCGACCGCCGCTGAAGTGGAGATGGCGGGGATGATCGTGGGGATGGTCCCTTCGATCGATCTGGTCCGTCTGGTCAACTCCGGCACCGAGGCCACCATGAGCGCCGTCCGGCTCGCGCGGGCGGCGACCGGTCGTTCGAAGATCGTGACCTTCCGGGGAGGTTACCACGGGCACGCCGACTCCTTCCTGGTGGAGGCCGGATCGGGAGCGGCCACCATCGGTGTGCCTTCGAGTCCCGGTGTAACGGATGGCACCGCGGCCGACACGCTGACCGCGGAGTATAACGACCTTGAAAGCGTATCCGCCCTTTTCGCCGCGCATCCCGCCGGGATCGCCGGCGTTATCGTCGAACCGGTCGCCGGCAATATGGGGTGTGTCCCTCCCCTGCCGGGGTTCCTGGAGACCCTCCGCGTTCTGTGCGACCGTGAGGACGCGCTCCTGATCTTCGACGAGGTGATGACGGGATTCCGCCTCGCGCCGGGTGGCGCGCAGCAGTGGTTCGGGGTCATGCCCGACCTCACCACCCTCGGCAAGATCGTGGGCGGCGGTCTCCCCATTGGAGCATATGGAGGCCGGACAGACCTGATGCGACAGGTAGCGCCCGACGGACCCGTCTACCAGGCGGGAACCCTCTCGGGCAATCCGCTTGCCACTGCGGCGGGGATCGCCACCCTCGAATACCTGATGACCCATCCCGAGGTGTACGAACACCTGCAAAAACTGAGTGATCGCCTGGCTGACGGCCTCACCTTGCTGATCGCCGCCAGGGGGTACCCGATCACCTGGAACCGCGCGGGCTCAATGGGATCGCTCTTCTTCCACGAGGGGCCGGTCACCGGCTGGGCTCACGCCTCGGCCTCAAACGCCGACCGATTCACCCGCTGGTTCCATGCCATGCTCGATCAGGGAATCTACCTGGCTCCAAGTCCTTATGAAGCGGGATTTCTCTCAGCGGCCCACACGACCGAAGATATCGATCGCACCCTGGAGGCCGCGGCCGCCGTACTCGCCGAAGTGTTCGAGGGAGATGATGCCGGATGAGCGTTCTGGCCGATCACTCAGACCTGCCGCTGGTAGACGGACGCGCCTTTGCCCGGGCCGGTCTGCTCGGAAACCCCTCCGACGGCTATGGCGGCAGGACGATATCGCTGATTCTCAGGAACTTCGAAGCTGTCGTCACCCTGCGTGAATCCTCCGATCTGCACATCGAACACCAGGAGCAGGACCGGGACACCTATCGGGACCTGGACCACCTGGCAGCCACGATCAGCCGGCAGGGCTACTACGGCGGAGCCCGGCTCATCAAGGCAGCTATCAAGACCTTCCACGATCACTGCCGTGATCAGGGTATCGAACTGGAGAAGAGAAATTTCACCGCCGGATACCGTTCCACCATCCCCCGGCAGGTGGGACTGGCCGGTTCGAGCGCGATCATCACCGCCACCCTGCGCGCGCTGATGGCGTTCCACCGGGTGGATATCCCCCGGGAACAGCAACCACAACAGATTCTGGCAGCCGAATGGGACGAACTGCAGATCGCCGCCGGCCTCCAGGACCGGGTTATCCAGGTATACGAGGGACTCGTGTACATGGATTTTTCACACGAGGTCATGAACGAAGCAGGGCGCGGCCGATATGAAGAGCTCGATCCCGGGCTCCTTCCCCCACTCTATGTGGCCTACCGGACCGGACCGGAGAAAGTTTCCGGAAAGGTGCTGAACGTCCTCAGGTTCCGTTGGGACCTGGGCGATCATGAGGTCGTCACGAGTCTCGGCCGGATCGCCGATATCGCGGCGGAGGGGCGGGAAGCGCTCCTGGAAGAGGATGTCGATCGCCTCAACGCGCTCATCAACGAGAACTTCGATCTGCGAAGCGGAATAATGGAGATCTCGGATGTCAGCAAGCAGATGGTCGAGAGCGCCCGTGCCGTCGGTGCCTCGGCGAAATTCACCGGTTCGGGTGGAGCCATTATCGGAATCTGTCGTGATGAGGCGATGTTCGCCCGCCTCGAAGAGGCAATGGAACCGCTCGGTGCCCGTGTCATCGAGCCCCTGATCGTTGACGGGGATCCGGCCTGATGGAGAAGATCGTGCGGAAAGCAGTCATCCCGGCTGCGGGACTCGGCACCCGGTTCCTCCCGGCAACCAGGGCACTGCCGAAAGAGATGCTCCCCATCGTCGACATCCCGGTGATCCAGTATGTAGTCGAGGAAGCGGTGGCATCCGGGATCGATGACATCCTGATCATCACGCGGGAGGGTAAGGACGCGATAGAGGATCATTTCAGCCGCAACGCGAGTCTCGAGGCCCATCTGCGGGATCGCGGCAAGCTCGACGATCTCGAACTCATCTGTCGGGTCGCCGACATGGCGGACATCCGGTTCGTGAGGCAGAAAGAGCCGCTCGGACTCGGTGACGCCATCCGGTACGGCCATGATTTCACCGGTGATGAACCCTTTGCCGTCCTGCTCGGGGACGCTATCCACGATTCAATGATCCCGGTTATCCGCCAGCTGATCGAGGTCTGGGAGCAGTTCCGCCAGCCGGTCATTGCGGTTGAGACGGTCCCCGATGAAAAGGTCGGCAGATACGGGATCGTGAGCGGCAGCCGGTTGAGCGATACCCTCCTGGCGGTGGATGCCATCGTCGAGAAACCCGATCCCGCTGACGCCCTCTCGAACCTCGCCACCGCCGGACGGTATGTGTTTACTCCCGGCATCTATGTGGCCCTCGACCAGGTCTCTCCCGACAGGGACGGTGAGATACAGCTCACCGACGCGCTCACCCTCCTCGCCGATCGCGAACGGGTCCTGGCGTATTCATTCCGCGGGAAGCGGTACGACATCGGCAACAAGCTAGACTTCATCACCACCAACATCACATTCGGTCTGAGGCGGAAGGAGTTCGCCGATCCCCTGCGCGCCTTCCTGGCGGGGCTCGACCTCGACTCCGGAGAGAAAGGCTGACGAGTCCATGGTCATGTCGAACAGGAGAGTGAACACCATGAGATCGACATCGTTCATCGCCGGCGCTATCGCGATCACCCTGCTCCTGGGCGCCCCCTCTCCGGCGGCGGCTCAGTCTGACAGCTTTGAGATCCTGCCCCAACCGAAGAGTGTGACCATCGACACCGGGCCCGGACTCACCGCCGGCGGCCTGCGCACGCTGGTACTCGGAGAGGGAACCGACCGACCGGCGGTCCTGCCCCCCCTGCTCGATCCCCTGCCGACGGGGAGGGAAATCGGTGCGGGAACCGGTGCGGGAACCGGTGCGGGAACCGGTGCGGGAACCGGTGCGGGAACCGGTGCGGGAACGCTCTTCCTGGCCCTCACGAGCAGCGACCAGACCCCGGATCACCCCGAGGGATATGAGTTGGCCATCGCCGGGGGATCCGCGCGGATCCTCAGCCGCGGTGAGGCCGGTCTCTTCTACGGCTGCCAGACCCTGCAGCTGCTGCTCGAGGACGCACGTGACCTGGGCGTTGAGATCCCGGCAATGCATATCGTCGACTGGCCCGATATCGGCTACCGGGCGGTCCACTTCGACGTCAAGCATCACCTCGACCGGATGGAGTACTACTACGATGCCATCGACCGGCTCGCGGCGATGAAGATCAACGCGGTGATCTTCGAACTCGAGGACAAGCTGCGCTACCGCCGCCAGCCGCTGGTGGGCGCGGACAACGCCATGAGCATCGAAGAGGTGGCCGCGCTGACCCGCTACGCCCGTGAGCGTCACATCGAGATCAGCCCCCTCATCCAGGGACTCGGGCATGCCGCCTTCATCCTGAAGCACGAAGAGTACCGCGACCTGCGCGACGATCCGGCAAGCGACTGGGCCTTCGACCCCCTGAACGAACGCACCTACAGAGTGCAGTTCGACCTTTACCTCGATGCCATCGAGGCCACTCCCGGAAGCCGTTACCTGCATATCGGGGGGGATGAGGTGCAGGTCGGGGCCAGCGAAGCGGGCCGGGCGACCGGGCTCTCTTCATTCGAACTCCAGATGCAGTGGCTCCGGCGGGTCGCCGCCTTCGCGGCCGAACACGATCGTATCCCGATCATGTGGGATGACATGCCCCTGAAGCATGCCGGCGTCTGGTCGACGACCCTGCGCAACATGGCCGAGGAGGAGTTCGCGCATATCTGGAGCGCGGCAGACAGGAACCTCGCCGAGAGCATCGATCTCTTCCCCACCAACTGCGTATACATGCGCTGGAACTACGGCTCGCCACTGGTCGATGGGAATATCCGTACGCTGGAGTGGTACCGGCAGAGTGGCCTGCACGCCATGGCCGCCACCGCGGCCCAGACAACCTGGCCGATCCATCCGCGCCGGGGCAGTAATGTCGTACCGATCCGCGACTTCAACCGCCTGACGGCCGAAAACGGACTCGACGGCATCCTCTGCACGGCCTGGGACGACTCCTCGCCCCACATGGAGTTCTACTGGCGGGGCTGGACAGCGCACGCTGAATACGCCTGGTCACCCCGGGGACGGAGTATCGAGGAGTTCAACGCCGCTTACGGCCAGCGGCGCTTTGGTCCCGCCGGGCGGGAGCTGGCATCGGTGATCCACGACGGGCTCGAAGCCGCACTGAACGCCGGTGACACGATCCTGCGCGGGAGTCCGGGTCGTCGGGGGCCGTTCCAACCAACTGAGGCAATCGAGGCGGCAGTCGCCATGCCCGATCCCGCTGCTCCCGGTGAGTGGAGTGAACACAACGCCGAACGGCTCGCCACCGCCCAGACCGAACTCGAACGCTACCAGAAAACATCGGCGACCTTCGTTGATCTCCAGAGACGGGCGACCCGCGGTCGCTACGCCCTGCGTCTGATGAACGCCCTCAATGAGGTGCAGGCCTGCGCCTGGCGGTTGCTGCTGGCCACTGCTGAATGTGACACAAGAGGCCGGGACGCCGCCGGAGCACAGTTGATGACCGAGATAGAGCGCTTCGGGGAAACCGAAGCGGAGTTCCTCTCCATCTTCGGCGAGACCCGCTTCCTGAACAATCCGCCCGGGTATGAGCTCGACCAGAATCACCATCCGCACCTGGCCAACGTGCGCAACGATCCGTCGTGGATATTCGCGATCGAGTCGGGATTCTGCACCAGGGCACTTGCCTGGCTATCCGGAGATGGCTACTGATTGTCGGAGTTCTGCGCAGGGCACTTGCCTGGCTATCCGGAGGTCTATTCTGATCAGCGAACGCACCCAGAAACATGAGAAGTCCCTGGCAGTGATCCTTACTATTCCAAATGTTTCAAATGTTCCAAATGTTCCAATTCCATTTTTTCGTGTACGACAATCTGCGTACAGATTTCCGGCAATTGTATGTACGCGTCGCGTCGTACGTCCACACCAGGCATGGATGTACGCATCTGAGCGTACATCGCATTAGTACAATTCTGTACGCAAGATGTCGTACATCAGAATTCCAGTATCGAACCTCTCTATGTGAAAATAATCCACGTTATGTAAACCTGAAGTGCGGAGTATGGTTTCCAGATTTTCGAATGTCTCGACCCGGCGCCCCCACGCACTACACAGCTCGGCAAAGGCGGCGAAATCAGGGTTGCGAAGGTCAGTCTCCCAGGTACTGTCCGAATCCTCCATCTCCGGTAATGGCGACAGGGAAGATCCACCAGAATTCCATCATCGGTTGATTCCTTCAGCAACAGGTAAGCATGGTATGCACCTGCATGGGTCGTGCGGTACAAACCGCAGGCTCGACAGCCTGCTCCACCCCTAGCATGCTCGACAGCCTACTCCACCCCCATTCGAACTGGCAATCTCCCTGAATCGCAACCTTTTCACCCGCTGGATCAATGGTCTGGCGCGGATAATTCAATGTTCAGTCGAATCGAATCTCACTAGATTCCGCCTGCCGATGATCAGTCAGAAAGCAGACATGTTCAAGATCGAGACGGATGGCGAAGATCAGCGGGGCATTCGATGGTGATTGGTGACAGTGAGTTGCAACGGCATTCCACAAACAGATTACAGGCAGACATACATCATGAAACTACAGTTCAAACACCTCTTCACCGGAACGATACTGGCTCTGCATCTCTCCCTTACCGGTTGTGCAACACCGGATTCAGACCGGTTGTCGGAAAGGGATGCCGTTTTCACCTGCACCATTACCGCAGACACTCGCCAGTACGCCGGGCCGGAATATCAATCCTCGCAATATTTTCTGGGTGCCTGTGAAGCAATCCGTGGAATTGGCAAGGGGTCCTTCATGGTGAGTGTCGGGGACACCGATCCACCACAACATGTGTTCGATACGATCAAAAAGACGCTGGGCGAGGACTATCCCTGGTATCCTGCGGTCGGCAACCACGAAACGGAAACCCCGGAAGACATGGAATGGCTGAGGAACTGGGGAGGAAAGGACATCCCCGGTCTCGTTCGCAGAGGGCCGGAAAACAGTGAGGAGACAACATATTCATTCGACTTCATGAATGCTCATTTTGTAGTGCTCAACGAATTCTATGATGGCGAGTCAGATGCACTGCAAGATGGAGATATCACTGAACCACTCTACAACTGGTTAAAAAACGACCTCGAGACGAATTCCAGACCCTTTGTTTTTGTGTTCGGCCATCTGCCGATAGTATCCATCCCTGACTATCATAACGGACGACGTCGACATCGAACCGGGAATCTGGATGCTCATCCGCAGAACAGTCATCGGTTCCAGCAGCTCCTGCGCGAACACGAAGTCACGGCCTACTTTTGTGGACATACACATAACTTCTCATATTCAACGATTAACGGATTGTGGCAACTCGACGTGGGGCATGCCCGTGGAATCGGGGATAGAGGCGCGCCAAGCACGTTCCTGAAACTCTTCGTCGGAAAACGCATGTGCTGGGTCGAAGTGTATCGAGATGACGCCGATGGCGGACCGTACGCCCTGACCCACACCATCACACTGAACTGATATGAAGAATCAGCGGATCTGCCCCACCTCCGTTGCGGACGAAACTCTGAATCAGGCTTCCAGTCTGAACCTTCTGGGCACTGTCCGCACCCTGACCATGAAGGCGTTCACGAAGGAAGAGATGGGCGAGGTTCTGGAGAATATCTTAACTCCTAAAGATCTGCTCAGAGTGGATGAGGAGGAACCTTCGGGAGACTAGACCTGGAGGCGACTCTCCTTTTCGAGGTGAAAGCAAGCCCTCATCACTGCATGTTGGGGATGCCCCTGAATCGCTGTCAGATTACAGCTTCGAGCCGCAGAACCGGCAGTAGGAATCGTCGGGGTTGTGTCCCGGTCGTGAGCATCCCGGACACGTGACAGGCTCGACGGGCACCTGGCCCGCTCGGGCCAGTTCGACCGACACGATCCCGGTCGGTACCGCGATGATCGCATAACCGATGATCATCATGATCGAGGCCAGGAACTGCCCCAGAACGGTCTGGGGCGCGATATCTCCATATCCGACCGTCGTCATCGTCACGATTGCCCAGTAAATGCTGCGGGGTATGCTGGTGAAACCGTTGGCCTCACCCTCGATCATGTACATCGCGGTGCCCATGATGAGTATCAGTGTCAGTACTCCCCCCACGAAGATGATGATCTTCCTTCGACTGTTCTTCAGCGCGGTAATGAGGCTCTCAGCCTCACCCAGGAACTGGCGCAGCTTGAGAATCCTGAATATCCGCAGGAGGCGCAGAGCCCGTATGACCAGCAGGGAGTGAGCTCCGACCAGGAAGATGCTGATCCAGGTGGGCAGGACGGCGAGGAGATCGACGATCCCATAAAAACTGCGGGCATACCGGACGGCACTTCGCGCGCAGTACAGGCGGAAGATGTACTCGATGGTGAAGAGGACCGTCAGGACCCATTCGATCCCGCGCAGAAGATTCCCATAATCGACACGGATCCGGGTGACGCTGTCGAGCATCACCGCGACGATGCTGATCAGAATGGCCCAGATCAGACAGATGTCAAAGAGACGACCGCTGGGTGTGTCGGCCTCGAAGATGACCGTATAGAGTCGATCCCGCCACGGGCTCCTTCCGCCCGGATGGTCCGTTGTAGTCGGGTTCTGCATCGTCTGAGTTTACCTCAGTTCTTTCTGGAGCATATTTAAGCAGTTCCCCGTGAATCCGCAGTGAATCACAGGATAACCATCTTCGAGTCCGGTACCCTGCCGGAGAAACGCACGACAGGCTCTTAGACCTTATGGACCGGCCGTTCCATATCAGAATAGTGGAATAACCCATTCGGTTGGAACCCGGTTTCACCTGTATCAGATTACTTTAACACCTTGCGTGTCGCCTCCCTCTCTGCTTAGACCTTATATTCCACACGGGCAGGGCCAGGGGCTGTCAGACAGCGGGGAAACAGGCAACAGGGGGAGATACGTGCAGACCGGTCCGGATTCCAGAGATTTCCATATCCGGGAACATCCCATTCTCAGCGTTGAAGAAGGAGTACCTTTCGAATTCTTCTGGGCCGGGCGGAGGCTGCAGGCCCGCCGAGGTGAAACGATCTCATCGGCCCTCTTCGCCAACGGCATACGCATCTTCGGATACCACCAGAAAGACCGCTCTCCGCAGGGGATCTTCTGCGCCAACGGTCAGTGCTCCCAGTGCATGGTCATCGCCGACGATCATCCGGTGAAGTCGTGCATGGAGCTCGTGCAGCCGGGTATGAAGGTGGAACCGGTCGAGGGAAATCCCGTACTGCCCGGTGTGCATGGAGCACCCTCCTTCCACGACGTCGAGGAGATCGAGGTCGAGTGCCTCGTCATCGGCGGTGGGCCGGCGGGACTGTCGGCTGCCATCGAACTGGGCAAGGCCGGAGTGGAGACCCTCGTCGTCGATGACAAGCACAAACTGGGCGGCAAGCTGGTGCTGCAGACCCACAAGTTCTTCGGCTCCATGGCCGATTGCTATGCCGGGATGCGGGGCATCGAGATCGGTGACCTGCTGGCCGAAGAGGTCGGCCGGTACGAGAGCGTGACCTGTTGGGTCAACACCACCGTGTCGGCGGTCTTCAGCGATCAGAAGGTGGGTCTGGTCCGTGACGGCAGGCACTATGTACTCATACGACCCCGGACAATGCTCGTCGCCGCGGGAGCGCGTGAGAAATCGCTCATCTTCAGAGGCAATACACTGCCCGGTGTCTACGGTGCCGGTGCCTTCCAGACCCTGGTCAACCGTGATCTGGTCAGGGCCGCCGAGAAGCTCTTCCTCGTGGGCGGCGGCAACGTGGGGCTCATCGCCGGCTATCACGCCCTGCAGGCCGGGATCCATGTGGCAGGGCTTGTCGAAGCGCTGCCGGAGTGCGGCGGCTACAAGGTCCACAAAGACAAGCTGGTCCGGTTCGGCGTGCCCATTTACACCTCCCACACGATCGTCTCTGCCAATGGCGAAGAGAGTGTCGAGTCGGTCACCATCGCCCGGATCGATTCCGACTGGAAGGTCATACCGGGCACCGAGCGATCGTTCGAGTGCGACACGGTGCTCATCGCGGTGGGGCTTGACCCGGTCGAGGAGTTCTACCACAAGGGCGTGGAGTTCGGCATGGAGGTCTTCGCCGCGGGGGATGCCCACGAGATCGCGGAGGCTTCCGCAGCCATGTTCTCCGGAAAAATCAAAGGGCGGGAGATCATCCGGGCGCTCGGCAGGAACGTCGATGAGACTCCCGATGACTGGCTTGAGATAGAGAAGGTCCTGAAATCGAAGCCGGGTGCCACCTGTGCGGAGGATATCCCCGATAAGGAGGAAGGGATCTTTCCCGTCTTCCACTGCTCCGAGGAGATCCCCTGCAATCCCTGTATCTCCGTTTGTCCGATACATGCCATCACGGTAGGCGACGACATCCGGAACATACCCCGGTTCATCGGTGACGAGATCGGTGAGCAATGCACCGGCTGCGCTCAGTGCGTCACCATCTGTCCGGGGCTCGCGGTTACCATGGTGGACTACCGGAGGGACCCCGATCTCCCCATCGTAACGATCGCCCATGAGTTCGGTAAGGGTTCGGTAAAGAAGGGCGACATGGTCACGGTGCTTGATACCGTCGGGGCCGTGCTGGGAACCTGTGTGGTCGACAAAGTCAGACCGGGAGCCATCAGCGTGCCGGGTGTTCCCGAAGTCCGGCAGGAGGAGGAAGAGGGCGGGAAGAAAAAGGCGAAGACGAAGAGCAACACCTGGAAAGTTCTCGTCAGAGCCCCCGGGGAGATCGCGAAGCAGATCGCCGGGATCCAGATCCAGGACCGCGACGTGACCGAGCCGATGGATCTCTATGTGGAGCGCCTGACCGACGACACGATCGTCTGTCGCTGCGAGCGGGTCAGCGCCGGTGAGATCCGCGCAATGATCAGGGCCGGTTCCCGCGACATCAACGAAATCAAGGTCGCCACCCGGTCGGGGATGGGTGCCTGCGGTTCGAAGACCTGCAGCGGACTCATCAAGCGGCTGTTCGCCGAAGAGGGCATCGCTATGGATGAGGTCACCGATAACGTGGATCGTCCCTTCTTCGTCGAGATTCCTCTGGGCGTCTTCTGCGGAACCGAGAGCTGAGAAGGTGGGAAGCCGCGGCGCGTATGATGTGATCATCGTTGGAGCCGGCAGTGTCGGCACCCCCACGGCTCTCTACCTGGCAGAGGCCGGCGTCGCGACCCTGGTCATCGACTCCTGTGCCAGCGTCGGGCAGGGAGCGAGCAAGGCCGCAATCGGCGGCATCCGGGCCACCCACTCCGATGCGGCCAAGATCCGAACCTGCCTGAAGAGCATCGAGATCTTTTCCCGGTGGGAGGAGCAGTACGGCGACGATATCGAGTGGACCCGGGGCGGATACTCGTTCGTCGCGTACCGTGAGCACGAGGAGAAGATCCTGAAGGATCTCCTGACGGTCCAGCAGTCATACGGACTCGACATCGGATGGCTCGACAGGGATGACCTCCTCGAACTCGTACCCGATCTCAACCGGGACGACCTGATCGGAGGCACCTGGTCTCCGGGAGACGGCAGCGCCTCCCCTCTTCTGGCGACATACGTCTTCTACCGTCTGAGCCTCGAACTCGGAGCAGAGTATCGGTTCAACGAAACGGTTTCGGAGATCATTCAGGAGAACGGCAGGGTCAGGGGAGTGGTAACCGACCGGAGTAGCTGCGAAGCTCCGGTCGTGATCAACGCCGCTGGTGCCGGTGCCGGGGATATCGCGCGGATGGTGGGACTCGATGTGCCGGTCGTTCCCGATTCCCATGAAGCCGGCGTGACCGAGCCGGTGGCCCCGTTCCTCAAACCGATGATCGTGGATATCCGTCCCACTGATGGTTCGGCGAACTATTACTTCTACCAGCACGCCACCGGCCAGCTGATCTTCTGTGCCACACCCGATCCTCCCATCACAGGGACCGATCGCCGGGAGACCTCCGGGTTCCTTCCCCATATCGCCAGGCGCATGGTGGACCTGATGCCCAGGCTCAAGAACATCAAGGTACGCCGGACCTGGCGCGGCCTCTATCCGATGACGCCGGATGCTTCACCCATTGTGGGCAGGGTCGAGGAAGTCGAGGGGTACATCCACGCGGTGGGTATGTGCGGCCAGGGGTTCATGATAGGACCCGGCCTGGCCCACGTGCTGGTGAGGCTGGTCAGGGACGAACTGACTGATGAGGACCGGGAGGTTCTTGAGAGATTCTCTCCCAACCGCGATTTCGCGGGCACGGAACTGTTGAAGTGATCCTGTTGAAGTGATCTTGTAGAAATGATCCTGTAGAAGTGATCTCATTGATCGGTGACGGTGACACGCTTACCCGGTCCCGATACTGCCGATACGCGTCATGAATCAATGAGGCCCTTCAGCGGCTCAATCGCCCGATCGAATATCCCCAGGCACCTGGCGATCGTCATCCCGTAATTGGTTATCGGTACGCCGGCATCCCTGCACTTCTCAATGCGGCTCATCATGTTTCTTCGGTTCAGCATGCAGGCTCCGCAATGAACCACCAGCCTGCTGGAGCGCAGACCCTCCCGGGTATCGGGAAAATCCAGTCCCTGCACGTGCCTGAACCTCAACGCTCCGCCAACCAGATCGTTCAACAGGGCTGGTATCTTTTGGGTACCGATATCATCGCCGACCGGGTGATGGGTACACGCTTCCGCGATCAGAACCTCGTCACCCGGCGAGAGCCCGTCTATCGCGCGTGCCCCCTCGGCGAACGTCTTGAGGTCACCTTTGAAACGGGAATAGAGGATGGAGAACGAAGTCAGGGGGATGTCGTCCGGCACGGATTCCGCCACCTGCCGGAACGCCTGTGAATCGGTGATCACGATCACCGGTGGTACCTTCAGGTTTTCCAGGGCTCCTTTCAACTGGTGTTCCTTGACCACCACGCAGTAAGCCTCTCTGTCGAGCAGATCCCGGATCGTCTGTACCTGCGGCAGTATCAGCCTCCCCTTCGGAGCCTCAAGGTCTATCGGTGTAACCAGAACCGCCAGTTCGCCGGCGGAGACCAGCCCCCCGGTGATCGATACCGGCCCGGCCGGATCATCCTGCATCAAGCGGATCATCGCCTCCCGCACTTCGTCGATACCGCTGTTTTCAGTGCAGACGGTCTCTATCACTTCCAGGCCGCGATCCCGCAGGTTCCGAATGATTGTCTCCCCCGGCCGGGAGAGGTCACATTTATTGAAGACGACGACGATCGGCGTTCCCCGCGATCGGAATTCGTCAAGCAACTCCTCTTCGAGTGCACCCCACTCATCGGCAACGCTCACGAGGATCCCGAGGTCGAGTCGATCGATGATCGCCCTCGTCGTCGCTATCCGCTCCTCACCCAGCTCTCCGGAATCATCGAGACCCGCCGTGTCGTAGAGCACGATGGGCCCCAGGGGGAGCATCTCCATGGTCTTTGCGACCGGATCGGTGGTGGTGCCGGCCAGAGGAGACACGATGGCGCTGTTCTGGCGGCTGAGCGCGTTCAGCAGTGATGACTTGCCGGAATTTCTTCTTCCGATGATACCGATCTGCAGCCTCATGCCACGGGGAGTGTTCTGCATCGATCAGGAGAACCTGTTGTCCCCTGCCGCCTGGCGGCGGCCTGCGTGGTTCGTGACAGTTTTCGTCATGCTGTTCCCTTCAGAAAAAGAGATCCCTCTCCCCGCTTTCTCTGATCAGCGCCATCTTTTTGGTAACATGCGGCAGGATATCAGGTTCCACCTGATCGAGAAACCCCGGGAGTCGTTCCCATCCGATTCTCTCCGTCTCCTCGGACGCGTAATCAGTCAGGTATTCCACCAGCGTCAGTATCGCGTTGGGAGTACAGAAACGCTGGATGAAGCCGGGGATGGCGTACTCCATGAAGGCCTCACCCGTCCGGCCTATCCGGTAGCAGGCGGTACAGAAACTCGGGATCTGGCCGTCCTCCAGCAGCTGCCTGATGACCTGGTCGAGTGAGCGCATATCTCCCAGCCTGAATTGCTCTTTCTGGATGATCTGCTGCGCATCGCCCAGTTCCTCATAGCCGCCGATCTCCAGCCTGCTCCCGGCGTCGATCTGTGATATTCCGAACGATATGACGTCGCGTCGCACCTCCTCCGGTTCCCGCGCTGTAAGGATGATGCCGGTATACGGGACCGACAACCGCACGATCGCCGCCAATCTCCTGAAGTCTGCATCGGAGACGGTCCAGTCATCGTACATCGTCACCCCCGAGGCTGATTGCAGGCGGGGAAAGCTTATCGTATGCGGTCCGACGCCATAGCGGTCCTGCAGGTACGCGGCGTGCGACACCAGCCCCAGGACCTCGAAACGCCAGTCATAGAGTCCGAACAGTGCGCCGATCCCGATGTCGTCGCATCCCCCTTCAAAGGCCCGGCTGAGCCCGTCGAGTCGATACTGGTAATCGTGCTTGAGCGTCCCCTCCGGGTGGACCCGGGCGTACGTCTCGTGGTGGTATGTCTCCTGGAATATCTGGTAGGTGCCGATACCCGCCTCCTTCACCAGACGGAATTCTTTCACCGAGAGCGGAGGGGCGTTGATGTTGAGACGGCGGATCGATCCCCGGTCTGTTCTGATCCCGTAAATCGATCTGACCGTTTCAGCGATGAACCCGGCGCCGTACGACGGATGTTCACCGAAGACGAGGATCAGCCGTTTGTGACCGGTGTTCTCCAGGCTGATGACCTGTCTGGCGATCTCGTCGGGTTGAAGGGTGCGCCGGTGCATCTCATCGTTGTCCCGGCGAAAGCCGCAGTAGAGGCAGTTGTTGACACAACTGTTCCCGATGTAGAGCGGCGCGAAGATCACGATCCGGTTGCCGTAGACATCCTGCTTCAGACGCCGCGCGGCGGCGAACAGTTCCTCGACATGTTCCGGTGCGTTCGCCCCGATGAGTACGGCACTCTCTTCAGGAGTGAGCGGCTGACGGTCGAGGCTCTTGTCGATCACATCCCGGAACCGCCCGGTATCCACACCGGCGCTCTCTTCCAGCAGTAGTGTGAGCCGGGCGTCATCGATGAAATCCACCGCTCCCCTGGAGAGATTCCGCCCGGAACCCGTTCGGTCGGTGCTTGCCGTCATCGTTCCGACCCTGCCAGAGCGGCAGGTTCAATCCTGCCGCGTTTCAGGTAGCTCACTGATCTTCCGCTGTCGCTGCTGATGGTCCGGCCCATCCGGCCGATCGCGTTCTGCAACTCAGTCAGGCGCTCTGTCGTGAAAGGGATCCGCGAGGGGTAGATATCGTACAACCGCCGGTACTCTGCCGGCGTACGATCGGGCATGATAACGTTCGCGCCGCACGCCAGTCCCATCTTCAGTGCCCTGTCACGCAACAACCGTGGCATTCGAGCGGCGCCGTATCCCGACCGGCTGCGTTGCGCCTCCTCGCTATAGCCACCGCTATGCCTCGTCGCCACGCCTTGCCGGTCTGGCACGGCGTCACTCTCGGTGCCGACGTTTGCTACGTGACATGACACTAGCTCCCTGTGCTGACTGATCGTCAACAGTGCCGTCGTGGCGGGGATATTTGCTTCCGGGCAGATCATCCTCATCAGCGCGAGTGTCTTCAGTGTCGTCACCTGATCGTTGGGGACCTGATCGATCCGGTCCCGCGGAACAGCGGGCAACGAGGTAGCCGGATGAGGGATATAGGGGCCGATCCCGATCATGTCCGGTTCCAGATCGCCGATGAACAGCAGGTCATCTGCCAGCATCTCAAGCGTCTGCCCCGGTATCCCGACCATGATCCCGGTCCCGACCTCATAATCGAGCGCCTGGAGGGTCTTCAGCACCTCCATCCGCGAGAGCCATGTGTTCCTGCGGCCGGGTTGCATCGACTCATACAGCTCCCGGTTCGAGCTCTCAATCTTCAGCAGATACCGTTCGGCCCCGGCTGCTCGCCACGTTGCCAGTTCCTCCTCCTGTCGTTCACCCAGGCTGAGAGTGACCGCCAGACCGTCCTCCCGTCTGATCCGGTCGATCAGTCCTGTCACCCAGCCCGTTGTGATTCGCCGATCCTCACCCGACTGCAGCACAGCGGTCATCAACCCCCACTGCCTGAACGTACGGGTGCATTCCACGATTTCATTGGAAGTCATCAGGTAGCGCCGCAGGCCCCGGTTGTCGGCGTTGATCCCGCAATACGTGCAACGTCGAACACACCAGTTCGAGAAATTGATAATTCCGCGCAGATGGACAGAATCGCCCACGTGCGTTCTCCGTACCTCGTCGGCAGCAGACCACAGTGATTCGAGCCGGGAGGGGTCACTCTCCCTGAGCCATCCTGTAATTTCACCGCGATGCATCACGTTCCGGTTTCTCGTGCGGGATGGTGATCCCGATCCGGGGCCTGCGCACGGTCAGACCATCATCCTGGTGCGAACAGTGTAGCCCGTATGCAGCAGCTTGTGGCTCTTGCTCCCCAGGGGGCCTTCAGTCAGGAAATCATTGTATAACCGCACGATCGCCGGATTTTCGAAGGACTTCCTCACCGAAGCGCGTTCATCCTCTTCATAGATGCCCCGTGCCCTCGCCTCCAGGATCGCGCGGCTGGTCGGGATGGGCTGACCGCCCCCTCCCAGGCATCCGCCGGAACAGGCCATGAACTCGATGAAATGGCAATCGGCGAACTCACCTCCTTCGCGGATATTCTCCAGGACCCGCTTGGCATTTGCCGTTCCGTGAGCCACCGCTACCTTGAGCGTTATCCCGGCCAGCCAGTCGAGGTCGGGTATGACCGCCTTCAGAAGGTCGGGCACCCCGACTGTCCCGGGGATTTCCAGTTCGGCATATTTGATTCCCTCGAATCCACGCACCGGCATCATCCGCAGGTGGTCGAAAAGATCTCCGACAGACTCACCCGTGACCAGCTCATAGACGGTCCGGATCGCCGATTCCATCACCCCCCCGGTAGCGCCGAAGATAACACCCGATCCCGTGGCCGTTCCGAACGGGTCATCGAAATCCGATTCGGGCATGTCGGGCAGGTTCACGCCCACTTCCATGATCATCTGTGCCATCTCGCGGGTGGTCAGCACGTAATCGACGTCCTTGAATCCCGAATCGTGGAATTCAGGCCGATTGCACTCGTACTTCTTCGCGGTACAGGGCATCAGTGAGACGGTGACGATATCAAACGGATCGATGTCATTCAGTTCGGCGTAATACGTTTTGATCACCGCCCCGAACATCTGCTGCGGGCTCTTTGCCGAGGAGAGGTGCGGGATCATCTCCGGATAGAAGTACTCGAGGAACTTGACCCATCCCGGAGAGCATGAACTGAAGAGAGGCAGGGCCACATCTTCCTCCTCCACCACCGCCCGGTAAAGCCGCTGCAGCAGTTCGGCCCCCTCCTCCATGATGGTCAGGTCGGCCGCAAAATTCGTGTCAAATACCCGATCGAAACCACAGTGCCTGATCGCGGTATTGAGCTGACGGGTAACCGGTGTGCCCGGTTCAAGGCCGAAGCACTCTCCGATCGCCGCACGAGGAGCCGGAGCGGTCTGGATCACAACATGCTTTTCGGGATCGTCGATCGCGACCCAGATATCATCGCTCATATCCTTCGAATGCAGTGCTCCGGTGGGGCAGTAGTTGATGCACTGGCCGCAGTTGATGCACACCGCTTCCCACATGGGACTATCCAGGAACGTGCTGATCTTCGTCTCGTACCCCCGGTTGAAAACGTTGTAGACACCCACCTCCTGGAGATCGATGCACGCCCTCACACAGCGGCGGCAGAGGATGCATTTGTCCATATCACGCACCAGCGACGGGCTGGAATCGTCCCTCCCGTACCGCTCTTCCGTCCGGTGACCGAAGCGATAGAAATCAACCCCGTAATCAGACGCCAGTTTCTGCAGTTCGCAGTGGCTGTTCCGGCAGCAGGCGTAGCATTCCCCGACATGCTCCGACAGCATCAGTTCGAGAATATGCCGCCGGGCCTGGCGTATCTTCTGCGTGTGCGTCCTGATGCTGATCGGTGACGTGATGGGATAGGAGCAGGAGGTGTGAAGGGTCCGTTCCCCGTCGACTTCGACGACGCAGATGCGGCAGACACCCGCGATACACAGGCTGTCATGCTGACACAACGTCGGAATCGTCACGCCGACCATCTTCGCCGCGTTCAGTATCGTCGTCCCGAACGGCACTTCGATTTCGATGCTGTCTATGGTCGCCTTGACACTGGATTGCAGGGTGGCGTCATCGGTGTGCCGCCGGTAGTCGCTGATCATATCGCTGCGTGGTGCGCGACTGTAATCGGGATCTGTCTGGCTGTCGTGAGACATGGTGTTCTCTCAATCAGATCCTGGAATGCGGCCAAGGATTTCATCGGTGAAGGCGCCGGCGATTGTTCTGAAGGCGTTGCCACCTGCTTGACCCAGTCCGCATTTCGAGGCCAGGCGCATGGTGTCGCCGAGTTTGATCAGTTCATTCAGGTAGGCTGAGGAACAGCGTCCCTCCTCGAGCATCGTGATGCCCTCCCGGATCTTCATATTCCCGATCCGGCAGGGCGTGCACTGGCCACACGATTCTTCGACGAAGAAGTCTGAGAAATTCCTGGCGACACGCAGCATGTCCGTCTCAGGACCGAAGACGATGATCGATCCGCCGGTCGACAGGTCCTCGAAGCCGAGTGTCCTGTCGAAATGTTCCCGTGAGACGCAGCGGCCCGCTGCTCCGCCGATCTGCACCGCCTTGGCGTCCTCTGCCCCCACATCCTTCAGCAGGTCATGGATCGAAGTTCCGAACGGAAGCTCGTATATTCCCGGCCTCTCACAATCGCCCGAGATGCTGAACAGTTTGGTACCTCTCGATATGTCCGTCCCGTGTTGGAGGAACCAGTCCGGTCCCCTGACGATGATGAGCGCTGCGTCGAGGAAGGTCTCGACATTATTGACGATCGTAGGATGTCCGAAGAAGCCGGTATCCACCGGAAAGGGTGGACGGTTGCGCGGTTCGCCGCGCTCCCCTTCCAGCGACTGAATCAGGGCTGTCTCCTCGCCGCAGACGTAACTGCCCGCTCCCATCCGGATGTCGATATCAAAGGCGAAGCCCTCCTTCCCGAGGATCTTCTCCCCGAGCAGTCCCGATTCCCTGCGCCGGTTAATCGCCTCCATCAGGATCTGTCTCAGGTAGAGATATTCGATGCGCAGGTAGATGTACCCCTGCACGGCACCGATGGCGCAGGCGGCAATGGTCATCCCGTCGAGGACGGTCTCGAAATATTCCGAAAGCAGATAGCGGTCTTTGAACGTGCCCGGTTCCCCTTCATCGGCGTTGCAGACCACGTATTTCCGATCGTCCGGGTCCTGCGCCGCAAGCCGCCATTTGAGTGCGGTCGGGAATCCTGCTCCCCCCCGCCCTTTCAGTTGTGAGGCCTCGATTGTCGCGATGATCTCCTCCGGATGCCGCTCGATGGCTGCCCTGAGACCTTCGCCCGGTTCGGTTCCGTTATCGAGTATCGGTCCACGACGGCAAACGTTCGAGGGAATGAAATAGGGGAAATCCGACCTGACGAAATCCCGCTGTGCCTCCACGAGAATCTGGTGAACCAGGTCCGGTGTAACTCTGGCGAAAAGCCGTTCGTTGACCAGCATCGCCGGACCCTGATCGCACAGACCGAGGCAGTTGGTATACCTCAGGGTGAACATCCCGTCTCTCGTCGTTTCACCGAACTTGATGCCCAGCTCATTCTCGAGCTGCCGTGCCACATTGCTCTTGGCCGCCATGTCGCAGGAAATCGTCTGACAGAGACGGATGACGTATTTGCCGAGTTTCTCCCTGGTTTCGAAGAAACTGTAAAAACTCGCCACTCCCTCGACTTCGGCCGGGTGGATGCCAAGTGCGTGCGCCACCGATTGCAGGACACGATCGGGGATGTACCGGTATCGTTCCTGCATCGTGTGCAGTATCGGCATCAACGCCGAACGGTCGGAGCCGAACTCCTTCTTCAGTTCCTCGATTTCCTGGGTGAGCTGCTGCCGGTAGACTACCTGCATGATGGCCCCCTCAAACCCGGATCAGGTTCGAACATATTCGCAGTGCTGTAAGCAGGTGGGCATCGCAAGAAACATACGAATGGTATTTCCGGTTCACAAGCGAATCGGGAGGCCGGTCACCTTCAGGCCGCCGGATCCATCCCGGAGCATATCGGCCCTCACGACCGACTCAGGGGTTTATACCTGATCCGGTGCGGCTGGTCTGCCTCAGCGCCCAGACGCCGGCGCCGGTCCTCTTCATACTCCTGGTAGTTCCCCTCGTACCAGACCGTATGACTCTCTCCCTCAAAGGCAAGGATGTGCGTGGCGATCCGGTCGAGGAACCAGCGGTCGTGGCTGATCACCATCGCGCAGCCGGCGTAGGCGAGGAGCGCCTCCTCGAGGGCCCGCAGGGTATCCACATCGAGGTCGTTGGCGGGCTCGTCGAGCAGGATCAGGTTGGCGCCGCTCTGCAGCAGCCTGGCTAGGTGCACCCGGTTGCGTTCCCCTCCGGAGAGATCCTTGATCCTTGTCTGCTGGTCGGTGCCCCTGAAGTTGAAGGCGGATACATAAGCGCGTGACTTGATCTCCCGCTTGCCGATCTTCAGTATCTCCCGGCCGCCGGAGATCTCTTCCCATACGGTGTGTTCGGGCGAGAGGTGTTCGCGCATCTGGTCGACGTAGGCCAGCTGTACAGTCTCCCCCACACGCAGCGAACCGCCGTCGGGAATCAGTTCCCCGGCGATCATCCGGAAGAGGGTGGTTTTTCCGGCCCCATTGGCCCCTATCACGCCGACGATGCCTCCGCGCGGCAGGTGGAACGTGAGTCCATCCATAAGGAGACGATCTCCGATTTCCTTCACCACCTCACGGGCTTCCACCACCATGTCGCCCAGACGGGCACCGTTGGGAATGACGATCTCGGCCTTGCCGACCAGCTCTCCGCTCCCCCTGGCGAGCATCTCCTCATAGGCGTTGATGCGGGCCTTGCTCTTCGTCTGACGAGCTCTGGGGGCCATGCGGATCCACTCCAGCTCGCGCTGCAGCGTGCGCTGCCGGCTCGACTCCTGTTTCTCTTCAACCCGCAGACGCTCCTGCTTCTGTTCAAGCCACGAGCTGTAGTTGCCCTCCCACGGGATGCCCCGTCCGCGATCGAGTTCGAGGATCCATCCGGCCACATTGTCGAGGAAGTATCGGTCGTGCGTGACCGCGATCACGGTGCCGCTGTACTCGGCCAGGAATCGTTCGAGCCAGGCTACTGATTCGGCATCGAGGTGGTTGGTCGGCTCATCGAGCAGCAGCAGATCGGGGTGCTGAAGGAGCAGCCGGCAGAGTGCCACCCGGCGCCGCTCACCGCCGGAGATCACCTCTACGAGCATGTCTCCTTCGGGGACCCGCAGGGCATCCATGGCGATGTCCACGGTGCGGTCGATCTCCCACGCCCCCACCGCTTCTATCTCGTCCTGCACCCTGGCCTGTTTGTTGAGGAGCCGCTCCATCTCATCATCCGACATCGGCTCGGAGAATTTCATGCTGATCTCCTCGAACTGCTGCAGGAGGGAACGGATCTCCGCCACTCCCTCCTCGACCACCTCCCGGACTGTTTTCGTGAGGTCGAGTTCAGGCTCCTGAGGCAGAAAACCGATGCGGGTGCCATCGGCCGAACGGGCCTCACCGGAGAAATCGGTGTCCACACCCGCCATGATCCGAAGGAGTGTGCTCTTGCCGGCGCCGTTACCGCCGAGCACTCCGATCTTCGCTCCCTGGAAGAATGAGAGTGAGATGTTTTCAAGGATGATTTTGTCAGGCGGATAGACCCGGCGCAGATTGCGGGTCCAGAAGATGATGTCAGCCATGAATGTCTCCCGGGATGGTCCGAAACAAGAAAACTGCTACATCGGTAATATACTATACCAGACTCCCTCAACCGTGCGCAGGATGTCGCTGCGGATCAGACCGGGGGCGCGAAACGCTCTGAATACGACCCCAGAGTATAGAGGGCAGCGATCGGGTTGTGCCCCATCACCCGGTCCTTGGCGGCGAAGACCGTCACCGGCGCTTCAGAGTGCCTGAAGAAGAGCGAATCGTGGCCTACACAGAGGCCGAGCAGGATGTTGAATTCGGTTTCGGCGGCGTTCAGCACTTCAGCCTGGGCTATGGGGCTGCACATCGATTCGAACTCCCCGATCCTTATCTTCTCATGTTCCTGTATTCCGATGGTCTCCTTCGGAGTGCACCCCACCTTGCAGACCACCGAGACCGTTTCAAATCCGGCCCCGGTGAGGACCTTCTCGAGCAGGCCCGCTTCTGAGTGCAGGCCGGCGCAGAACGCGATACCCAGGCGCTTATACCCCATCCTCCGTGAAAAATCGATGATCTCCTCCAACCGTGGTTTGATGGGGTGCTTCACGTACGGCTTTCGATCGCGGTCACCGTACCCCTCCGCTTCCTGGATCGAGGCCTGGCGGGCGAATTCATATACCGATGGATCCTCATACTGTGCCGTCGCGCGGTCGACCGCCTCTTCCATCTCCACCGTCGGGCAGGAACCGGGTCCCACTCCGTCAGGATTTCGGCAGATCCGGTCCTCCGATCTCACGGAACAACTCGCGCACTGCGGTAATTCTGACGCCATGTTATTCTCTCCCTGCTGAACCACCCGAGGTATATGATATTCTGTCATTACGGTATACTGCCCGACGCAATCACACATCAACGAATCAGATCAGTATGGATATCCCGAGATCTCCGAAGATAGTCAGCTACGACGGACCGGTCATCCAGACCGACCGGATCATCCCGATCGACGTCCTGCGCGGATTCGCGGTTCTGGGCATCCTCATCATGAACATCCAGGCCTTCTCCATGATCGGCGCGGTCTACCTGAATCCCACCGCCTCCGGGGATCTCCACGGCCTGAACTACGTGGTATGGCTGATAAGCCATCTCTTCGCCGATTCAAAATTCATGACCATCTTCAGCCTGCTCTTCGGCGCCGGGATCGTGCTGATGTCCGACCGGATGGAGTCGACCGGCCGGAAGCCGGCCCCCATCCACTACCGGCGCATGGTGATCCTGCTCATCTTCGGTCTCGCGCACGCCTACCTGCTCTGGGACGGTGACATCCTCTTCGCCTACGCGATGTGCGGCTTCCTGGTCTTCCTCTTCCGTCTGCTGAAACCGAAGACACTGATCATCTTCGGCCTCGCCGTGGTGGCTTTTGGCTCGCTGCTGGCACTCTTCTTCCAGTGGTCGATGCAGTTCTGGCCTCCGGAACAGATTGAGTCGATGATTCCATGGTGGTCACCGCTCCCGGCGGACATCACGGCCGAACTGGAGGCGTACCGTGGAGGCTGGGCTTCGCAGAACGCCCACCGGATTCCGACCACCATGATGATGCAGACCATGGCCTTTCTGACCGCCACCTCCTGGCGGGCGGGGGGACTGATGCTGGCGGGGATGGGGCTTTTCAAACTCGGGGTATTCAGCGCGATCCTGCCGGCGAAGGCATACCGGACGATGATCGTTCTGGCTCTGGTCGTCGGTCTTCCGATCATCCTGTGGGGAGTCAACTACTCCCACGCAACCAACTGGACCTTCGAGACAGGATTCTTCGGCGGCAAGCAGTTCAACTACTGGGGCAGTCTGTTCGTGAGCTTCGGCTGGATCGGCCTGGTGATGCTGAGGTGTCAGCGAAGCAGCGGTGGATGGCTTTACCGTTCACTGGCCGCCACCGGTCAGATGGCCCTGACCAACTACCTGATGCAGACCATCATCTGTACATCGATCTTCTACGGGCATGGTCTCGGCATGTTCGGTCGGATCGAGCGGGCCGGTCAGATCGCTATCGTATTCGCCGTCTGGGCTTTCCAGCTCACCATCTCACCGTGGTGGCTCAAACGGTTCCGTTCGGGCCCTTCGAATGGCTGTGGCGTTCGCTGACCTACATGAAACTCCAGCCGATGCGGAAGGAAAAAGCCCTGCTCGATAGGGTTATCTGATCGATTACTTGATAATCGTCATCTTCTTCGACTGTCGGTGCGGACCTGCCTGGATCAGATAGATGTAAATCCCTGATGCAACCTGTCTTCCATCATCATTACGGCCCGACCAGGTAACCTTGTGATAGCCACCAGGTAATTGTTCATCGACAAGAGTAGCTACCCGCTGTCCCCTGACGTTGAAGATGTAGAGTTGAACCCTCTGCTCGGAAGGCAGCTGGAACCGGATGATCGTCTCACCATTAAAGGGGTTGGGGTAGTTATTGAGCAGGGCAAAATCATCAGGTTCGAGTACAGCATCGACCGACGATTGATATGAGCCGGAACTGATTTGTTCAGCAGTCTCATCCCTCAGGTCATAGCTCACATGCACCGATGAGTTTTCCTGCGACAGCTTCTCAAACTGCAACCTCGCAACAACCCCTCCCCCACTGGTCGATGGGCTATCAGGTGAGATCCGGCCACCCATCACTTCTATGCGACCTCGATCTTCATCGATGCGCTTGATGAACACCTGTCCAGGTTCACTCGAGCCGACTCTACCCAGGAACGTCCCGGGCTGGATATCGAGGATCCTCAGATGTTCAACATCATAGTGCAGGACTATCCCGGCAGAACTCACACCGGCAACATCACGGATCTCGACGTTCAGCCGCATGATGCCATCATCTGCCCAGACATCATCGGGAGGCGGTTGGGTCAATATCACCGGATGCTGTACATCGACACTCTTTCTGTCACTCTGGCTCGATTGTGTTTGCTGTGGTCTCGTCAACGGTGAGCCCTGTGCTGCGTTCACTGCCTGTTGATCAGCTGCTGACCAGTTCCACATCTGCACAAAGACCATCATGTCTTCAAAATCGATGACTCCGTCATAGTCTGGCGTCAGGGCCGGTGGGGCACCGGTGGCAGGCCCGATATCGTGGTAGGTATCCTGTGAGTTCCAGGCAGCAATCAGGGTAGCAAAGTCGCTGAAACCGACGATTGCATCTCCAGAGTAGTCTCCGACGTAGTTCACCACCGAGAAGGCAGGGCATACATACTCAGCACCGGTATCGATATCCACAGGGATACATCGTATCCAGACACTGTCGATATCTGTATAGCCAAGATCTGCAAAGGTGTCCCAGATGAGTGTGCCCGAGTATCCTGCCGAGGTAATGTCACTGGTATCACCGGTAACACTCATCATCTGCCAGGTGGATTTATCAAGAGACCACCTGGGCTGAAGCTCCAGAACATCATCCTCATTGTCCTGCAGCACATACCCGATCGATACATCTCTACTCTGGATACCTGTTGGCGCAGTGACCACAACACTTGGCACGGCATTGTTGTCCAGATGGAATGAAACCGTTCCCGCAAAACCAGTGGCAAAGTCGAAGGGAGTGATCCTGAACTCCACAGCCGAATCATCTGTCCCGGGAAGATCTGTTGCTGAATTCCACGTGATCTGACCACTGTATTGACTGGAACCGATCGAGCTTGTCTGCCCGATAACCGTCGCCGTCTGCCAGTCACCGCTTGTTGTCGTATACTCACAGGTAAGAGATATCTGGTCATTCTGATCGTCGGTAATCTGATAGCTGAATACAATATCACCCGCCTGTTCAGCCTCATGGGTAGATGTGATCTGCAGAATCGGCAGATCCAGCACGTTGAGATATACGGTTACCGAAGAGGCAGTACCCACATCGTTATCTCGAGGAGTGATCCGGAACAGTACCTGCATCGTTGCCAGGGGCAGATCCCGTTCAGTCTCCCAGATAAGAGTTCCTGCAGTTACTGCAGGCAGAATCCCCGTGGTATCACTTGCCGTTGTAGCCCGGTGCCAGGTGAGACCGTCATCGGTACTGTATTCAGGAACAATCGAGATCAAATCCCATTCTGCATCCGAAAGCAGATACTGGAATGTCCAGGTGGAATCTGCCCGGATGAAGACCGACTGGGTGATTTCCAGGGTCGGGATCTCATTGTTGTCGAGGTGGAATGAAATAACCCCGGCTTGTCCCAGTTCCAGCACATTGTCTGTGGGAGTTATCCGGAACCTCACTGCCTGGAGATCTGAGCCTGACAGATCTGTGATAGAGTACCAAGTGAGCGATCCACTGTAGGCAGTACTCTCAATATCGAGAGTATCAGAGCTCGTCGTTGCCCGCTGCCAAGTGACACCACCATCTTCTGAATACTCAGGTATCAATCGGATCAGATCGCCTTCGGTGTCCTGTATCTGATAGTCGATTGCTACATCACCCGTTACTTCACTGGATACCTGAGAGAGGCTGATCTCGGGATTGTCATTATTCAGATGGGCAGAGAAATCATCGGATAGTGTACCCGCGGTATTGCCATACAGATCCTGGATACCGGTAGTCTGCAGCGTCACATCACCGAAGGGGAGGGTATGTCCACTCGTGAGATGCAGCGCAAAGGTATCGTTCTGTGTAGTAACCGTGATAGATGCAGCTGTCAGACTGCCCGAGAGGGTGAAGTTGCTGATATCGGTCGCAGTCGCCTCTGATACCTGTTCACTGAACCAGAACGTGACAATGGTATCCCCTGCAACTCCGGTGGCTGACATCCACTCCGGTGCCTTGTTGTCTAATCGAAAGGTCACTACTGCTGGTTCACCTGTAACGAGCGGGTGGTCTCTGGGGATGATGCGGAATGAGACCTCACCCAATACCTGATCAGGCAGGTCAGTGGCGCTTTGCCAGGTGAGCGAGCCAGAGTAATTCGCGGACGAAATGTTGCTGGTATCACCCTGTACCGTGGCCTGTTGCCAGCTCGTGCCACTATCGATGGAATAATCAGCGCGGATTGTGATCAGGTTCTGTTCATTGTCCGCCAGGGTGTAGGTGATGGTCACATCACCACCCCGGGTACCAGAGATCGGATCGATAGTTATGGATGGCACTTCGCCACTGAGTGGATAGAAAATGGTATCGAGTGGTGCTGTTATCACATTGCCGAAGATGTCGGAGATGTTGGAAGCACTCAGGGATAGCTGGGTGTCGCTACCAGGTAATGTCTGACCATCAGTGAGGTGGATGGCAAACGAATCGTTTGTGGCAATCACTGCGATGTTATCGATGGTCAGACCACCTGTGAGGGTGAAGTTGCTCACCTTCGTTGCCGTTGAGTCTGCCACTAACTCATCGAACCAGAACGCGATCGTCGTATCTCCACTTGAACCTGTCGCTGTTATCCACTCAGGTGGCTTGTTGTCTACGCTTACAGTGATAACGTCCGCAGCACCGGTTACTGCTTCATTGTCCCGCGGTGTGACCCTGAACCACACTCCTTCCAGATCCTCACCTTCCAGATCTGTGCCCGTCTGCCATACCAGGCTGCCTGCATATGATGTAAACGCTATGTTGGAAGTGTCCCCTGTTACTGAAGCTGTCTGCCAGTCGCTGCCACTATCTGTAGAGTAATCAGCATGCATGGAGATCAGGTTGTTCTCGGCATCCGTAATCGTGTAGCTGACCGTTACATCACCATATACCGTACCTGATGGCTGTTGCAGCACTATCGATGGTGCCTCTCCTGTACCTGGGCTGAAGATGGTATCAAGGGCTGCTGTAATCGTGTTCCCATAGATATCGGAGATGTTGTCAGCGGTCAGTGTAACCAGCGTCGGCGGTGGTGGCAATACCTGGCCATCGATCAGATAAATGGCAAACGTATCGCTGGCAGCCACTACCGCAATACTGTCAGCTGTAAGTCCTCCGGAGATAGTGAAGTTCGATACCTTCGTGGCCGTTGTGTCTGCCACTGGCTCATCGAACCAGAATGTGATCGTCGTATCACCACTAGAACCACTCGCTGCAACCCACACCGGTGCTTTGTTGTCCACACTCACCGTGATTACGTCAGGTGTACCACTTACTGCTTCGTTGTCGCGTGGGGTGATCCGCAACCACACCCCATCCAGATCTTCACCCGCCAGATCGGTCCCACTCTGCCACACCAGACTGCCACTGTAGCTGGTGAAGGCTATATTCGATGTATCACCAGTCACTGATGCTGCTTGCCAGCTACTGCCACCATCGGTGGAGTAGTCAGCATGCAGGGCAATTAGGTTGTTCTCAGCATCTGCGATCGTGTAACTGACCGTTACACCCCCATAAACAGTCCCAGATGGCTGTTGCAGCACTATCGATGGTGCCTCTCCTGTACCTGGGCTGAAGATGGTATCCAGAGCGGTCGCCACCGTGTTCCCATAGATATCGGAGATGTTGTCAGCTGTCAGTGTAACCAGCCCTGGTGGAGGTGGCAGGACCTGGCCTTCGGTGAGGTGGATCACAAAGGAGTCGTTCGCAGCTGCCACTACGATAGTGTCGATGGTCAGGCCACCAGAGAGGGTGATGTTGCTTACCTTCGTGGCCGTTGAGTCAGCTACCGGCTCATCGAACCAGAACGTGATCGCCGTATCACCGCTCGAACCACTCGCTGCAATCCACACCGGTGCTTTGTTGTCCACACTCACCGTGATCGTGTCTGCCACACCACTGACCGCTTCGTTGTCGCGCGGCGTAATCCTGAACTGCGCTCCCGATAGATCTTCACCAGCCAGATCGGTGCCCGTCTGCCAGACCAGACTACCACTGTAACTGGTGAAGGCTATGTTTGAAGTGTCTCCTGTTACCGAAGCTGTACTCCACGTGTTGCCACTATTTTTGGAGTAATCAGCATGCAGTGAGATCAGGTTGTTCTCATTGTCTGTTATCGCATAACTGAGCGTTACATCTCCATATACAGTTTCAGCTAGTTGTTGCAAGGAGATGGAAGGTACAGAACCTGTCCCTGGACTGAAGGTAGTGTCTATGGCTGAAGCGATAGTGTTACCGTAGATGTCCGAGAT
>SDBT01001458.1_pt1 | contig 41731 bp, 64 predicted proteins | sample 2277101 | NCBI WGS metagenome assembly SDBT01 (sample SAMN10404973, study PRJNA504765) | marine sediment metagenome | isolation source: marine sediment core GS10_PC15, 103 cmbsf | place: Arctic Ocean: Southern Knipovich Ridge | collected 2010 | reverse complement strand
AATACGGAGCGGTGCCACTATTCAGCACCTCATCAAAAGTTACAATATATTTTTGGCCACTTACAAAGCTAATCTCATCAGCCGTTCCCGCTGTATGCATTCCGCCTCCATTACTCGTTGCATTAAATGCAGTAGGTGATGCCCCACCAAAAGTCGTATAGTTTCCATTCACACAATTACTCACATTCAGATCAGACCCATCGGTAGAGAATACCCCATCACTTATCATTTCAGCACTTAACGTGTCATTCAAAGTGATAGTATTTCCGTTTGCCAGTAAGGTGTTCAGATCATCGTTGCTTGCGGCTGTTCTGTGGGCGTTGGTTCCGGCTACATTGATGGTACAATTTGTACAAGTTGAAAAGGATGCGATCATATTATCCACTTGCTGCGAAGTCATGGCGCAATCGTCAAATCTTAACACTGCACCAGATACCCCCCAAGCCGGAGTTGAATCAAAGTCCATGTTATTATCATCAACTCTTATGATGGTCACTGACGTTAATGTACTCCACCCTGAAACATCGCCCGTAAAATTAGCATCAAAGACTTGTATTGAATTTATATTTATTAATGTGCTTAAACTTGATAAGTCACCTGAAACATTAGTTCTGTATAATAAAAATAAAGTTAATGCTATCAATACTGAAAACCCTGAAATATCACCCGATACTCCGGTGTTATGGGCATTGATCGATATAATATTAACTAATGCACTCCATGTTGAAATATCACCCGAAACAAATGACTGAGTATTAATATCAATATATGTTATCTCCGTTACATCACCAGTGAGATAAAATGTATAATTACGAACGTCTGAATAACTTGATGTTTTTGTAATTAGCGCAGTATCAGTACCAACAACTACTTCAGTAGATCCATCACCCCAATTGATAGTGACACTCTTTGTCGATGGCAGTTTAAACTTGAAAACAAACTGTGTTCCAGTATAATCAATTGTAAGCGTTACGGGTGAACGCTCTCTACCCCCGGACATGCCAACATTCATAATTGGCAAACATAAAATATCCATGACTAGTCGTTTTGTAAACGTTCTGTTGTAGGCATCCTAAAGTATCGCACAGATTTATCAGCCGTGAAAGAACTTATCTTCCCACCAAGCGGAGCAAAATGCAATGATCCTTTATCCCACTTGGCACCTGAATAGCCGTTATCTGCTAAATATTCGCGCGCCGCTTCATCCTGATCTTCACCGGCAAGAACTGAAAATTCCGTGTCATCTTCCAGGCATTGAATCAAGTGAATCATTTTAGTGGTTTGTGCTGCTGAAGCTGCTACCCTGATTCCACCGTCCCGGCCGCCTACATAAAGCGATAACATTTGAAGTTCTGTAATCATGATTTCTATTTTTATGCAATTTATAACAATTCTATTTTAATGTCAATTTATATCATTGGTTGAATTTCATAGTTAGTTAAACTATTATCAATGATATATTGATTTCTTACATTAAGAGATTCTTGTATTGTATGATAATGTCCCAATGATTTCCTTTCCCCATTCACCCTTATACTGGCAAGCCATTTATTTCCTTTATTTGCCTTAGAATAAGAAACTCCCTTGAAACCGGATTTATTATCCTTTCTGATTCTTTGATTTGTTGCTTGGATGTGCCTAGTTGCCCAACGAAGATTCTCAGGTTTATAACCTTCATTATTTCGCATTCGGTCAACGGTTAAACCTGGCTGCATTGCGTTTTCAAGCGCCATCACGTAGTCATAGAACGCCTTGAAATCGTTTCGCCATTCATCGCAAACAGTGATGCCACGACCTCCATAATTTTTATAAGCTGGATCTGATTCATTATAACATCGTTTTTTTATATTCGCCCATATACCATATAGTTTGTGTTTTTTAAGCTCATGTTTTCTTGACATATTTCCAACACGTTCTTTATGATAACATCCGCAAGATGTTGTATTACCAGATTTCACATCCTGTATAACAGATGTAAATTCATCCCCACAATTACAAAGGAATAATGCTTTTCTTTTTTTCTTACCATTTGGGTAAACATAAGAGTTAGCATCTTCTAAATATGTACAATTACCTAGATGATCACCGCTCTTTAATTTCAATGTCATGCTTTCGCCATTTAAATTACACACCAAAAGAAAAGAGAGAAGGGCTGGTGTGAACCCTTTCATCAGGTAGCTAACCCCGACTATCTCTCTTATAAAGGTAATCATTTTTATACTATTTTAAAAACTGTTAAAACAGCCGTGTAAACCGCTTTCTCTGTATTATTATGCTTCAAGACAAATCTATCACTCGCATCAAATCCATTCACCCGGAAGGTAAACCAATTTATACCCCACTCTTTTATCTGTAATTGTTCCCCCTGGAATTCATATAATGGTAAATCAGAATCACCCGCGTCATCAGTTAATGTAATTTTAAATATGAAGATATCGCCATCGGCTAGTGTGATCAAATCCGATTGGACCTGAAGTGGACCGGATGCAATAACAGGATCATTGACAGCAATCGAATTACCGGTGATCACAGCAGTTACATAAGTATGTGATGACCAATCAATAGACTGATCTTCCTGCGTTGTGTCAACCAGTTCACGAACAAAGTCCGTGTTGAAATCGACAAAATTAGCCTGACCAGTTATATATTTTAAATTGGTTCCTTTGTATATCTCAGCTTCTGGATTATCTTCAGAGTTTATTTTGACTCGATCTAAATAGAGTTCAGAACATCCAAATCCTAACAGAATCAATTCAGCAATATGAACAGGAACAGGGTGTGAATCAAAATTAAATATCCTTTGCGGAATGGTGCGAAGTGTTACCAAAGTGCCAGGATCATTCTGATATGTCTCTTTCTCAAATGTCGGTCCTGGATCATAAACACGAATAGGAATCATAATACGTGCTGTGAATCTTCTTCTAAGCTCTGACCAAACAATTCCGAAATCATTTTCAAAGTTCCAGAATTCAAACGGGATGGTATCAATGAACCAATCAGCAATCAATAATGCTTCAGACTCCAATAGTAATTCGTCATCATGTGTTGCGAATATCTTCACAGTATAGAACCCATCCTCAATGCCGGTCCCTGAAATGCCATCTAACCAAACGTGATATTGATTACCTGAATCGATTGCTTGCCATTCAGCAACATAGAGTGATTTATAAAACGTATCATTCGAATCATACAGATCAGCGTAGAATGTTTCCGTTCCACCAGTACCAGCAGTATTCAACATAAAGTCAAGCCCAGGTTGACCGTCCGGCCATACCTTTGGAATTGGTAAATGATAGGGCACCTCATTCACATTCTCCCAATCATAATCAGTTGATAAACGATTATCAGGATTCTGGAAATTCGTTTCATTATCAAATTCCAATGAAGGATCATGGAATCTGATCGGAGAAAGAACCGGTTGCCTAACTACTGTCATACCCTGCTTGGATTACGTTTTAATAATGTCCAGTTACCACGCCTGTTAAAAGGTTCACTTGAAACCTCTAAGATATATCCTGAGTAAGTTACACCTAAATAATCAAATTCAACATATCCATGAGGATCAGAAATCAACTGTAACACAATATCAATCGAAAGTTCAGCAGTGAAATTATAAACCTCAGGATAGTAAAGTGGTTCTTCCAGGTCTGAAAATGCAAGATCATCTTTCTCAGCAATAGCCGGATCACCTGATTTGGTTGTCGATAGGTCAAGCTCAAATTGCGATTGCATGAAATTCGTATCACCATTGGTAATAAATAGCGGAATTGATAATTGATTGGCATGTCTGAGCATGTTCCGCTTTGGGGTGATATCAAGATTCAACCTTGTGGCGGGTGAGTAGACCCCTGTGATAACTGTGAAATTATCAAAGCCTTGTGCTGTATAGACGGATCCACCCAAGCGCCTTCCATAGATCAGGAAATTATCATTATCAAACTTGGTATCTTCGCCCGCTGTCTCTGAATATTTTGATTGTCTCGAAAGCTCAATGCCATAATCATCACCGCGATACTTTGAACGAATATCCAATGTGTTCTGAATACGCTTACCATCGTTTACAAAGGAGGCCGGAACATTTGGAACCTGTTGCCCGTTGGACTCTTCATAATCAACATCCTGTGCATAACCTGTTAACACCTCATTGAAATATTGATCGGCTCCGATAGTGATTTCAAGTTCCTGGACTTCACCCAGGGTAACGATCTTAGCAACTTTATAAAAATCTTTTTTGGCTTTAATAACAAATTCATCATTCGGTTGATCATACCAAAGCCCCAGGTTCCCAACAGCATCAATTGATTTGAAGTAATCGGTAAAGGTGGATTTCATGGGTTGATCATCAAAGGGAAAACCACGCAACACAAGGCCGCTGGCAGCAGCTATCAATGAATACACACCATCACTTCCATAGGTCCGGGGTTCTGAATCGGTCCTACCAAGCAAAGGAGCATTCAATGGATCCGCTTGGCCTGTGATAATCTCAAGCAACTTGGCACCTAACTCATGCACCATAGGCATATCGATCTGCTCTACTGACTCACCTTCAATAACGGTGTATATTTCTATGTGTGTGGGCTCAATGGTGAAGTTTGGGGTGATAGTATCGCCACCTGTTGCGGATCCGGACCAACGGTGAAAAATCTCAATTGTCTCACCATTATTCAAAGTTGTTTCGATATATCCTGAATCATATGAATCATTGATCCCGCGAAAATCATTACCTGATCCGGATGCAGATTCAAAGATAGGATTAGTGTCACCGTTCTTTCCTACCCATGCTTGAACCAGCCAGGACCAGGGATTTGAAGCAACCACAGTGATTGTTCCCTGTACCAATGTGATTATTCGAAAACGAACAGTTTGTGTTGAGCCTGTTGTGTTGGTATAAAGAACACCTGAAGCACCAGGAAGAGAAACGATAGGTAAAACAGCATCAACCCCAATCGTATTAAAATCATATGGATTACCTGTGACCCCAAAATAAAGATTAAAAGGAGAATTCTGAATCGTAGTGATTGAAATGGAATTCGCTGCATCTATCCATTGTGCTTTTTCTTCTATGTTGACCCCTTCGATATAAACCCCTTCCAGGTAGGTGTAAGAAGCAACAGCACTACCATCAAAATCATCGGTACGATTGATAGGTATTTCAACATCTTGCCGGGCTATGAACTTAGCCATATTGGAATTACTGATAATCTTCACTGATGTAGTATCACGCAATGAAGTCCATTCCGATAGATCAATCAACCCTTCCATCAGCGTTGAATAGGATCCGTCTGATTTATCCAGGTATTGCACTTCACAACCAATGTCCGTATCAATGCCATATGTCTCATAGATATTATCAATATATGCTTTACCATCAAAAGGAAATTCAAGTTCAAATATCTGAGGATTCAACACAGAATGATATTTCTTTGAACGTTGAAACATCACATTGAAACTTTCCCAATTCAATGGACTCTTATCAACCGTAAGGTTGCCAGATGAATGGGTCAATATGAAATTAAAGTTCTTCATTAACACATATTCTCTATTTCATCTTGAATGATAAAAAGTGTTTCTTGATGCCATTTAAGATTATTTATATTACCCCGCCGATCCTTAGCATAATTTTTAATAAGCGTTTCAACGCGCGCTTCCTGTTTTTCATCCCACGGATTATGCCAATATTTTACGTAGCAGTAGTAAAACCCTATTTCTTGATGTATTTGAAACTCTATTTTATCAACATTGTCGGACATATAACAATATGTATTCGGATCATTAAGATCAACAATATCTCCGTGTGCTGTTTTAAATTGTCTCATTATGAAAAATATTTTTGCATCTTTTTGATCACTGTATTGCCTTTATGTATTGATGTGAGGATGCCCGCTGCAGTCATTGTTGAGCCTATAACGGGTTTGTTTTTCACTTCGCGCCTTAACCTTTCGTTTGAATCATTGAGATTGCGCATCATTTCAAGAATCAGACTATCTTTATTAGCCTTCGATCCCATACCAGTTGCGACGGCTGCATACTTCATGATTTGACTTGTGATGTCTGCCGGAACAATACGGGTGCCTTTCTCAAGATCGGTAAATGAAGCGACATCAGGGGTTAATGACATCTGACCGCTTGGATCAATCATCAACTCAGAACCTTTTTCGCCAACGATAGCCCCGCCTCTTGGTGATGATTCTGTTCCCTTTGCAAATTGAGGGAGTGGAGTAGCAAGTACAACAGCCGCTTGTGCAGCACCAAGACCAATGATAAATGGGATAAGTAAAGGAGTCTTTAATGCAGCAGCCACACCTTCAGCAGTTGAGATAGCTATATTAAACAGTGCTTGGGATTTATGGAGGACAGCAGCCTTTTTTTGTAGTTTGGTACTTTCTTCAGCAGCTTGTTCTTCAGAGATAATTCCGTCTTTTAACTGCTGATCAATACGGGCTTGTTTGCGGTCCAGGAATGCAGATACAATATTAAATGATTCATTAGCAATATCCAGTTGGATATTTTTCAGCATCTGTTCAGCCGCAATCCTTTGTTTTAATGCTTCATCTTCAGCTTCACGTTCGTCCTGAAGTTTCTGCATTCTGTCATCATGCTTGGACTGTTCAAGCTCCTCAAGAAATTTAAAAGCACCTTTAGTATTCTCTGCTATTATATCCCACGCTTTGCTATTTTCATCAATATATTCCTGATCATCTTCAATGAATGATTCCGTTTCATCCTTTTTCAGTTGTTTTAGTTGTTCAGAAACATCTTCAAGCGTTGTTTTGGTTTTATTCGCTGCTTTCTCCCTTTCTTTAGCAAGCCGCTGTTGTTTGTTAATTTCAATTTTAATTTCCTCTTCTGCAGCAATTTGACGTTGACGAACAAATTCATCAAACAGTGCTTTTGCTTCTTTCTTATTTACCTTTCGAACTTTAGCGAACTGTGCAACAACATCATCTTCATTCAGGATTATTTCGGCAAGTGATGTTTCTTCAAACTGATCAATAACAGCTTGGAATGCTGTACCTTGCCTGTTGGTTAAACTTGATAGAAGCTGAAATGAACGTGCAATCTGTTCTTGGTTCTGCTTATGAAATTTTCGGACTGCAAGATCAAGATTAGATACCTGAAGCACTGCATTGGTTAATAGTTGAACAGCTTCACGTAAGATACCACCATCAGAGACAGCAAGGATAAACCCTTCCCAGGCTGATTTCAATAAATCCATATCACCAGCAAGGGTATCAAGCTGTACATCGACCATTGCTTGAAGTTCATCCTTGACATCGGTTATACCATCTCGTAATGTTCGCGCTGATTCAGCACCTTCCAGGAATGTACTGAAAGCTGCAACGCTTCGTTTATCCGTTAATTGAAGGGCTTCACCAAGATCAACCCCGGCTTTATCCGCCTCAATTAAACCATCAATCAACCCGTCAAATGATGTGGCCGCCCCGCCTAACTTCTTAGCTAATGCGCCATTTGCATCGGCAAGATTTAAAAGGATGTTCCGCGTTGCTGTTGCCGCTTTATTGGCCTCAAACCCTTTAGATGCTAATTCCCCTGTAAGTGCAACAACATCAGCAAGGGTAAATCCATACGCCTTTGCAACCGGTCCAACGGTTGAAAGAATGGTATCGTAATGTTCAAAGGTCAACCCGGATTTGGTTGTTGCAACAGCCAACGTCGCAACGGCATCTTCTGTTTCTAAGGCACTTAACCCAAAGATACGAACGGCTGCCCCGGCTGTTTTAGCTGCTGCGGCAAGATCCGCACCCGTGGCTGTAGCGAATGACAGAATCCCGGGTGTTGCAGCACTGATCTGGTCAGCCTCGAAACCCAATTTTGCAAGTTCGATTTGCAAGCCAGTGACTTGTGTGGCTGTAAATTGAGTAATCGAACCAAGCTGTTTGGCTTGTTTGGTCAGTCCTGCAATCTCTTTTCGAGTCTTTCCAATGACTGAAGCAAGGCGCGCTGTTGATTTATCAAAGTTCTTTACAATTGTAACCGCTTGCTTGGCTGCCCGGCTGAATGCACGGATTGCAACAGACACAAGATTTGACATAACATTAGCCAAGAAATTAGCTTTAAACAGAAATGATTTTATAGCTGAACCAAATCTGTTTGTTGATTTGACAGCTTGCAGTTGTGATTGAGCATATTTCTTATTTTCAGCAGTAGCCCTCCGGGTTTGCTCATTGAGCTTGGCACGTTGTTTTCCGGCTTCTGAACTTTCAAACTTCAAACGCTTTTCAGCAGCTAGAAGTTTCTTTTCGGAATCAGTCAGCTTATTAACACCTTCAGCAGCTTTCTTTGCATTCGCTTGCATCTGCTCAAAGGTCTTGGCAGATTTGACGGCTTGGTTCAATTCACGTGCCTCTACACCAATTTCCTTGAAAAGTTTAAGTAACCTTTGAAGGTCTTTTTCAAAATTATCTTCGAACGCTTGATTGAATCCAATCTTAGCCATTGCCTTTTATTTTGAATGAACGATAGATATTGGCAAATTTATTGACTGTCATTTCGTGTTCATTGAATTGATATCCCTGATGTTTCTCAAGCATCACGATCAGTGGATCCAGGTTTGCTTTTTCATCCTCTGTCTTGGACATCTCTTTTTCAGTTGTCACAATCTTGTTTTTCAACCGAACCAGCTTGGCACGTGCTTTTATAAAAGTCTTTTCCAGATCATCGATCTTTATAAAAAACCCGAATTTCTCAGCCATTTCGAGTAATTCAGGATGTGGTATTTCTTTTATCACACGCAAAAGACAAGCGCCAATCTCATATTCCAGCTTCATAGAAATGAATTGCTTTTGCTTGAGTAGCCACAAATCAGCACGATTGCCACCTACTATCTCTGAATATTCACGGTAAATATTATACCATGCAAGTTCAAGTTCAGCGACATCGACATCAGGTAATTCATTATAGCTATCCAAAATGAGTAAATAGCGAACATCATCGTTATTTATAACCATTTTAAATTGCCACAATGTAACCTCATTTGCTGTTTTTGCGACTTTTTGCACTTGCCTTCTTTTTCATTGATTTACCTGGTTCAAAATAATCGTATATCCTGAGCCCTTTACTTTTTGCTTCAGCATACGGAATACCTTTGTAGTACTCACCATAAAGATGGTGACGCAGCTTTACAACAGCGATCTTGCGTTTTGTTATATGTGCGTCCTGGGAAGCCAGAACAGAAGCTGTATGGATATTCTTTAGCCGTTCACATTCCTGTTTATCTTTGCAACTCATCTTACATCATTTAAAAATTGTCTTGTCCATGATTCAAGTATGATCGGTCGGGCTATCCCTAAAGACTTTTCATTCAGTCCATAGATATCCTGGCCGTATTTAAAAGCAAGTTCACCCGCCTTTTCATCTGTTGAATCGATTCTGAATTCATTTCCTTCGATAATAAGCACAAAGCCTTCACGAAAATCCCCTTCAAGTTTAAGATCAGGGATTCCAAAGGGTGCTTTTGAGCCTAGAGCCTTTTTGAATTGTGCGTACTCCTCTGATGCATATTCCATCAAAAGATTACCAAGCGAGTCTTTTCCTTCATCCAATTGGGCAATGTTGAGATCAAGAATCTCTTCCTGATTCTCAACAATAGCCCTTTTGAAATACACTTCCGGTCGGCTTAAAGCATTGACCCATCTATTTAATGAGCCCTGGAAATCCATTATGCTGAAATAGTAAACGAATCAGCAGCACCAGGAGCATAGCCACCAGTGGTCTGATTTGCTGCAGTCTTTAGGTTTGCAGTGTAAGTATCAGCCGGTAGCACAGGAGTGGTAAATGTGATTGTGTATGTACCATCACCAACATCTGTGAATACTGCACCCGGCAGCATCTCAGTCGTTCCATTTGAAGCAAGAATAGTGAAATCAGTCTCTACAAGACCAGTAACGGGTTCACCATCACAATCACTTGCTACTGATAAGGTGACTAAACCTTCTGCTGAATTTTCAACAGTGACAGTCACATCAATCAACCCTTGCAAGGTGAGCGGATCCCAGGTAGTTCCGATATTGGGAACAGCAGGGAAATCAGCCATCTCAGAAGGAGTTTTGAATTGATAACGAACATCCACAAAACGAGCAGTTGAACCATCGGTCCCACCAAGTTTCGAAGTATGCAACTTCGATAGCTTGAAGCCTTTGAACTTGGCTCCGTCTGGTGATGTACCGTAAATCTTACTGTTTGCAGTCACAATGAATGCACGTCCAGACACCTCATTGAAGGTTCTGTATTTAGGGAGGCTGCAAAGGTCAAGTTCGAAGCGTCCAATGCCTCCATACTTTCCTTCACGAACAAATAGTGTCACGCCTGTTGCAAGTTCCTGTTCAATATCATCTTCAATGGCAGGTTCTACTTCATCGAAGATTTTGAACGGGTGCATAGTCAATGCATCGACAGCATCAACATATGTTGCTTCAAGCAGGGCCGCGGCTTCATTCGCAATTTCGAATGATTCAGCAGTCCACAATAGCATTGCATCATATCCTAATATACCTTTACAGGCACTCGGCCCGGTACTCCGGAGATTTGTAATGCAGGTTTCTATATTATAGCTCATAGCTTTTTTATTTTATACAGTTTCGTTTCAATCGTAAATCAAGTTGTAGATTTCGAATTTCAATAGCATCGATAAACTCGTTCCAGATATTCGCTTGACTATTCCCATCAATTTCCCGGCCCCAATAAGGCCGATCTGTTTTGGTATGTGGACAAAGCGAAGCAGAACAATTTTTAAACCATCCCGATTCAACAATATGCTTGATAAGCAAATCATAAAGCGGCCCAAGAACGGTTCTGAACGTACTGTCATATCGTTGGGTAATATCAAAGTTCGGATCTGTGACCTGTGCAATGATAATTCTCAACTCAGCTTTTGAAGGCGAAGCGTCCTGGTTGTTCTCTTCATCAAAATCCTGGATCAAAGCAATCAGCGGAAACCTCTCAAATTTTAAAGTACCAGAATGGTTTTTCTCTTCCAAAATCGTATGAATCTCTAACGGATGTCCATGCATATAATACGGAGCCCCACTATCCAGGGAAGCCGGTTTATCGGTATCCGTTTGAACGCTTTCAACAATTTCTTCGATTATGTCAGTCCAGTAAATCATAAGCTAAAAGTATTGATCTTTTTGGTTGGTGTAAATAACCACCCATCATAATCATCTTCAAACTTTTTTAAGAAGTTATAAGCTGTAGGATTAATGATAAGATCGCTAACACATCCATACAATTCAACATAGTTATTCCAGGCAGGAACCATTTTATCAGAGGGGCTAATGCTTTTGGCATTCTCCTTTTCTGAAATAGATTCACCTGTACGGCTTGTATTGGATACATGATACTTCATGTAGAAATAGTAAATATAATAAGCGATAAAACTTATTTTTTCAGTATTCACCAATCCATTCCATTTAACTGTTGTTGTACCACTCAGATAATCAACTTCATATTCTTTACCGGTGATCAAATTAACCCAACGATCATCGTCCGGATTGGCAATGAAATCTTTATACAAAGGATATCCTAAGAGATTTATTAAAACCTCTTTTTCGTACTGAGTGATATAAGGGGTAAGGTCTTCCCGGTCACCATCAATGGCAGTACCGGGAAGCTCTATCCCCCTTATGAAGTATGTGTTATCGATCTGTGCCATAGCTTACTTGGTTGATCTTGCTCCAATAGCCTTATCAGCTTTATTATCAGGATTCGGCATCACTTTCTTCAGCTTGGTATTCTCAGCTTTCAGGGCTTTGTTCTCAGCTTTCAGATCGCCAACTTGTACTTCAACTTCCTTTTCAATCAATGACTTATGTTCATCAATGATTTTCTTATCAGCTTCAGTCAGTGTCGGACCAAGAATTTTACCCACCTTCTTTTCACCTTGTAATTCCAAAGCAAAAGTCCGGTTCAGTGACAACATATCACCTTTAGAATGTATGCCAAATGATTTTGAAAATTTGAAATCTACGTGTGTCTTCATGATTGAAAGTTTAAATTATCTTACTTCATCAGCAAATCGGCCAATCAGCTTTGTTAGTTGCGCTTTGGCCGTACCCGATTCGGTACCCTTCACACGCATATAGGGCCATAGAACACCCGTTGAAATATCCGTATAGTAAAACGTAGTATCGCTTGCAGTTCCGGTCCAGCTAACAGTGTCAATATTGACAAAATTCACGTTATCCATAGATCCAGCAAGCACCCAGGCTTCAGTGGGTGTACCTGAAATGGAATCAAGGGTTACCTGAATACTATAAAGCTGTACGGATTGTTTAGCTCCGACACCGATTGTTTTTGAGAGAGTAGTTGAGTTATCGGATATGGTATCACCAACATCCAATGTAACTTCAAAGTTCGTTCCGTTACGCATAACGGTAACATCCTGCGCCATCAATTCTGCACTAAACAGAAAAGCGGCAAAAACAGCAAATAATACAAATAGCTTTTTCATGTTTTTTTCTCTTTTCTTATCCTGTGATGTTAGTAAGTGCAGTTGCGATGCTTGCCACATTATAGAAAGCGGTGTTATCCACAATCCTAACAAGTAGGGCAGCACGTTTGCGGGCCTTGATAGTCATCAAGTCTTGCTTGAATTGATCACCAACGAAACCGATTTCAATTTCAAAAGCCTCTGAAGAGTAATATGTTCCTTGACGGAAATCACCCACCAACATAGTATCAGCAGTGACAACGGGAGTAGGTACGACGCGAACACCGGCAATAATACTGCCATCAGGTGAAGCGAAAGGTGGAATAACGTAATTGTTATTAGCATCCTTCTTGCTGAACATTTTCAGAACATCAGTGGGATTCATCAGAACACTATCAGCCATATACTTGCTTTCTTTCCCGTTGTTGATCTTGGTTTGAATCACATTGATCAGATCATAGATAGAAGCATCCTGAATCTTTGGAGTTGAATCAGAGAATGCAGTGGCTGAAGTATCGACACCTTTAAGATTCGGTGTGTTTCCATCGCCATCATATACCTGGGAATCTTCAAGCAATGCCATATTGATTTCCAGCAAACGATTGATTTCGGATTCAATGAAATCAACATCCATCAGTGCTTCATGAGTCACTGGAATGGTATCTGCCATCTTTTCAATCGGCAAGCTACGTTCAATCCAGGTGATTGCACTTTCTGGATATGTTGCGGCTTCAGCCCTGGTATCAGCATTCCGGGTAACCACGTTCTGATCGACATAACGAATAGTACCGTTATTGTTAGGTCCAACCGTGGCCTGTCTGAACAAATCAGCGATTACCGTTGCGCGAAAAGCCTGTTGTCCAACATCAGGCAACCTGAAAGCAAGGGTATGACTTCCGACACTGGATCTGGTTACGTTTGACTTCACGTTATCCAGCGTAAAAGTTGCAGTCTTGTCACCATTGGACAGCTTTTTCAAGTTATCCTCTTTTTCGACAAGCATGTCACGAAGTTTAACTTCGGTCTTGGGCCCGGCATCTTGTAGCTTTTTAAGCTCAATGCCGACCTTCTCAATGGATTCCTTCACTCCGGCAATACCGTTTTCTTCACTGAAGGCATCCATCTTTTCCTTAAACTGCTCTGATGTCATAACATCATTTTGAAGGTTATCAAGCGTGGATTTCAAGTCAACAAAGGCTTGACTTTCTCCCACTGTGCCTTTAACCTTTTCAAGCAGTGCTTGTAATTCTTTTTCGTTCATTGTAAAAGATTTATAGTGTGAATTCTTTGATCGCTTTGCTTACATCGAAAGTGTCACCTTTGGGCGGCTGCTCAAATGTAGTGTCTTTGGGTGACGGCTCCTGGTTATAAAGCTCATAGATCATTTGTTTGATTTGTAATTCTTCCAATCGTATTAAATCCTTTTCGCCACCTGATCGCATTACCTTATGCAATTCATCAAGTTTTGAAACAAGATTATGGTATTGAATATTTTTATTTTCTGATTTCGATCCAAGATAAGGGGTGAGCCTGTTCGCTCCAAAAGCTACATTTGAATATTCGAATAGCTCAATTTCCTTCACAAGCCATAGGAATCCTGCATCTTCAGCAGTCTCCGGGTTGATTAATTTTGAAATCACATCATCCCATTCATCTGCTTCAGATTCAATGAATTGTAGATTGAGATACCTGAATCCAATCGAATGTTGATCAATCATATCATTCTGATATTCAATCAATTTCGCTTCACTCTTTTCTGTCTCAGGAAAGAAACTGTTTGCTCTCAAAACATCCATTCCCTGAAATGTCGTTTCTTCCAACAGCGTGGGTCTTGCAACAATATTCCTCAGATCATGTGCATCAGCGTGTTTGATTTTCCCTGGTGCCTTTGAATCAGGTCCACGATCCAAGATAGATTTTGCTGCAACACCAGGAACCAAGACATCAAAATCACTGTCAAACCACCAATAAGTATTCGCAATTAGGTCCACTGTGCGCTTTGTCAGATCAACCTCCTTATGTTCAAGATGATTATTAGCCTTGACGGCATAAGGTGTATCTAGCTTTTCTTGTCTGGTTAACTGTTTCATGATAGAAATTTTTTGAATTCTTCCTGTGCTTCTGCTTCTTCAATAAGACCTGAATCTTTGGCTTTAGATAATCCAGTTGCAGCCCAATTGATTGACTTGGAACGTAGTTCAATATCATCTTGCAATGCAGGAACATGGCTCCAATCACTTTTTAGGGTGATATTCTCAAGCCCAAAGAAATTTGCAAACTCCTGCAGCCATTCATCAGACTCAGGGATCATTGAATCCTGATAGAATTGTTTCAAAGATTCATTCTTACTTTCCTGATTCAGTGATGAACCGGATTTGGGTTGTAATAGTTCAGGAGGGAAATTGTATTGTCCGGTAATAGTTCTGAAATCTGAATCAACCTCTTCGAATAGTTTCAAATCACCCGTTTTGACAGCCATTGACTGCCATTTCAGTGAAGCATTTGTGATGATCAGATTCCATTTGTTTTTTGTCAGACCATATTTTTTGTGATCTTCATGAAGCTGATCTTTGTCATCCGGATTCATTGGCACCGTTCCGGCCTGGTCTGTTCCTTCATTGCTAAGTATTCCAAGTGCTGAATTTTGTATCAATACCCCTCTGGCCTCATAAGCTGACTTGATGTTTTCACAAGCCTGGGTCAATGGACGCAACTTTGAATCACCTAAGAGAAATCTGTTACGATCAAAGCGAACCTGGTTATCATTGAAATGAATAATCTCTTCAGGCTTATATTTGATTGTTTGCCCGTTGTATTTAAACTGGTATTCTTTGATAATCTCTTTAAGCTCAGTGGTGTTGAAGGGAATGATGCTGTTTTCAGCCGGAATGATCTCTGCATTCATTGGTGGAAGATTCCACATCGTTGCAGTCATCGAAGGATCAACACCAAAGATAGGATGTATGAATTCATTGCCAAATATGTCCCGCAACACGTGGTATTGCATTGCAAATTCCTTGAAGTTCTGAAGTGGGTTTGGTTTTTTGAATACTTTCAGTTGAGGTATATCAATTTCCTTACCTGAAGCATCAAAGGCTTTGACTCTCATTGATCCAAACACTCGGCCCCTGTAATTGATGATTGCCTGAAGCTCAGGAACAGATAAATAAAGCTCAAGAAATTTCTTATCCGTTGCATCACCTACATTAGCTAGATAGTTTGACAGCCAATCAACTGGGATGAAGGTAGGGGTGATAAGTGTTTCAGAATACGACTTCGAGCGAATCGGATTGAATAGCGACATATTCAATGAATTTATCGCAATTTAGTCTAAATAAGGATAAATGTCAAATGAGGTATAAAAAAACCAGAACCAATCGGGTTTGATCCTTCATGATTCCGGTCTATTCAAAACCAAACACTCCATAGACAAATGTCCAACCTTCACCCATTATAGCCTCTGATTTTACGGGCTTATGTTGGCGTTTGATTATAAGACAAATATATAAAATCTTATTGAATAAAAAAACCCGCTCATTTCTGAACGGGCTGGATTGGTAGTGGGAAATAATTTAATATTCTCTGCCTCCTCCGGGTGCTGGAATATCTGGGCCTCTTCTTCTGATACGTGGACTTGACACTTCCTTTGCTTTTACAGCTTCCACTTTCAAAATCTATTGCTTTCTACCTTAGCCCACCAATCCTTATGTTTCTTACATCGTTTAATCCAATTCTTAACCGTACCAATCTCTCTTCATCGAACCAATGACCATCAGGCTTTTTATGAGTCTCTTTACATTTAGGCATTATCAGATATTGATTGCATCCTGTGAGATAGAAACAAGTACCAATAATGGTTCCTGTGAATCCTGTGATTTTCTCTTTGACTTTATCACCATTAGAGAATTTGAATTTCTTTGTTGTCATGATTTTAATTTTTGTTTTTATTTAAATTTACAATACAATCCCTTTAGAATCAATACATATTATCTGATAAATTGTTTTTAATGAATTTTTCTTTAGCTTCTATTGCATCCTGGAGGGTTACAAAATATCCAACATGAACATATCGATCCGTTTTAATATTTACTCTATATTTACCGGTTCTTTTATCTAAAAAAATTCCTCTATGCCCTGTTTTATTATCTACTCTTAACCTACTATTGAGTGTTTGATCTCGTTGTGTTGCCCACCGAACATTCCCTGGCTCATAATTTCCGTCATTATCTATACGATCAATAGAATATCCAGGCTGTAAGGCATTCGGTAATGGAGTTACATAATCAATAAATGCTTTGATATTATTATTCCATAAGTCACAGACAGAAATTCCTCTTGCTCCATAATGTTTAAATCCGCTTTCTTTTGGATCAATACATCTTGCAGTCATATGTTTCCATGTTGAATATAATGGATGTGAAGATAGCCCATGTGTTTTATTTGCTTTTCGCGCCATCGCTTTTTGAAAACATCCGCACGATTTTGTGTTTTTACATTTAACAGCATCTATTGATGCTTCGAATTCATTGCCACACTCACATATAAATAATGCTTTCCTTACATATCTCCCACTATCCGTAATTGCAGATAGTGTTTCTTCGATGTACGTACAATTACCTAATTTGTGACCTTTAGAATATCTATTCATATCATAAAGATACAAAATACTTATATATTATCTACGCTACTAGCGTATAAATTCCCTTCTAATCATGTGGCATAGACCAGCCAGGCTATCAGCAGCATCATCATTCTTAGTGCTGGTTTTGAGCAATGCAACCAATTGTCTATAAAATCGATCATATTCCTGCGATGGTGATTTGCTTGGAAAATAGAAATGCTTCAATATGAAACCTGATTCATCCAATATACGGAGCATCTTATTACGCTTCTGTATGAGGCCAAATAAAGGAACCTTTGTCAAGTCTCTTAATGTTCTTAGATGATAACTACCGGCATTATTCATTTCTACCCACCCTCTACTGATATTGTGCTGTTCCATCCTAGAAACGATAATAGGTTCGTTCTGAGTAAGATTGTAGCTGTTGAAAACAGCATCATAAATATAAACCTTATCACCTACAACCCTACCAAATGGACAGCTATAATGATCCAGCCCCTCATCAGCGGTGTCAGCAAAGCAAACATTGATTCCCTCTGCTGGTAGTTCATCCCATTTCTGTAGATCAGCATGAGGAAATACAGTGCCTTCCAGTTGAATAGGCTCCTGCATGTATTCAGAGTTCCAAAGGAATTCATCAAGCCGGTCTTTCAATTCAAGGTATTTCTTTGTTGACTTGACATCTTCACAAAAGGACTTGCCATCGATCAGAGCCGGAACAATAATTGTTTCATCATAAAACCCGCTTTCAATATTCTTACCAATGATGTCTTCCATTGTCCAACGGGTGCCAATATCTATTTGAGGGCAATCACCTTCCATCCTGGACGTATGTTCAGACTCATACCATAGATGGGTAGTTTCGTTTATTGTCTCACTGAAAGCATCCTTATGCCCTTTGTATAGATCATCTGTGATGGCTACCTCAGAAGCCCCTTCACCTACAATGGTGCCACCTACCCCTGACCCGAAATAGCTTACTTGTTTTGCCTTATCCACGCTCCATGATTCAACACCCTGGTTATCATCTGACATTCTAACATCAGGAAACACCATCTTGTACCTTGGATCTCTTATGAATCCACGTACTGCCCTACTGAATTTGTTGTACAAACGCACCGTCACACTGTTACGCATTACTGATCCAGATGGGTTACGGCCTATCAACCAGGCACAGAATAATGATGTTATGTAGGATTTCCCGGCCCGTGGAGGCATGGAAACAGACAGCCTTTCAATTATTTTATCAGCTATCCTTTGGAATGCTTCAGCGACTATGTATAGGAAAGATCGTTGTTCATAAAAGAATTCAAAGTCCCAGTACAGACAAAACAGCCAAAAGTTTTTTTTTGCTGCAGCAGCTAATATGACACGGTGTTTGTCTTCCAATTATTGTTTTATAAAAAAGTCTGATTTCTTTGTGCTGAATGCGCTAGGGGTTAATGGTCCATTGAATGTTAATAGCCTAACCCATATACATCCTTTAAACAAAACTCTCAATCGCTCCCAGAAGGATAAGCCCATGCAAAATGTAAATGATCCTTCTGTATCATATGCCTTGTGCCCAGGCAAAGGAAGATAAGGTTCTTGGTTCTCTGCAAATACTGAATTCTTCTCTTTAAATTCAAGTGGTTTCATAGTTGTATATGTTTCAATTATTCAAATCTTTGTATAATCTTGTTATAGTGAATACTCATGCCTGATTTAATATTGATTTTCATTCTCAATTCATCAATTGAACGACAGGCCCCCAGCACAGTACAATGATCACGATTGACAAATTCACCAATCTTACTAAGAGAACGTCTTGTTTTCCTTCGGGCTATGGCACAGAAAATCTTTCTAGCTTGCATGATGGTTCCTTTTTGGGATGGTCCTGAAAGCTCTTCAATGGTGATTCTAAAATAGTCACAAATAATCTTAGCAATGTTATCCAAATCAGGGTTGAGTTTTGGCAGTTGAACGGCTTCAACTTTTTTGATTGATTCTTTAGAAGTGTCCATCTTCATTGCCTGAACCTTACCGTTTTCAATCTTTGCCAAGACAAAAAGGTTGTATTGCTCTGAGTGAGGAATACATAAAGGGTCGATTGATGTTTTGAATGGTATAATCATGGTTGATCTTTCTTTTCCAAATCAGCAATTCGTTCCTGGAATGGTTTACGGTTTTCCTTCAGCTTTTCAATACGCTCCTCAATTTCCTCCCTTTGTTTTTCAGACTCTTTTACTTCTATGCCTTTGAAATATATTACAGACACGGTAAACCCGACGCATCCGGTCAGGATGATTTTTGCAATCGGAATCCAGGGTTGCGACCATATCAAAATAAGTAACCCACCAAGCACCATAATTATCGAAACGAACCCAATCATTCCAATGATCTTTTCAGTTTTTGTATGTTTTTCTTTCATGGTATTTTTATCTTTTGGTGGAAGTGGTACATTTTTAATCCTTCGTGGTGGTGGAGGTTTGGGTGGTGGTGGCTTTTTCATTCCTTTTCAATTTTCGGTGGTTTCATCTCTTCCAGGATCTTGTCAACTTGTTCATCGGTCAATTCGATCTGATTGATTGGCTGGTCCATACTGACATTCACGCTTTGAGCGGGCCGACCTTCCAAATGCTCAATGATCAATTGTAATGCACGAATCGTTGTAGCACCACTGCCGGTCATAGCAAGTTGCATAACTTTCATGGCAACCATATCTTTTTTAGGCATCAGGATATGAACAGAGCCATCTTTATTTTGAGAAATGATGTTCTCTGCTTTGATGTGCATCTTACCATCCATAGCTAGTATTTCTCTGATCTGGTTGCGAATAGAGATGGGTGGCCCCTTGCGATTGATGTTTTCAGGGTGCTTTTCAAAACCCTCCGTTCGATCTTCTGGTCTTATTTTTCCTTTACCTCCTGGCATTTATTTTCTATTTAGTGCTTAAGTTTGATCATTTCTATACTCCACCATAATACTGCTCCTCCAATTATAATGCAAAACGATACTATAGCAAATATTATCATGTAAACCGCTGTCATTCTTTCTGATAACTTTTTCATTCCTCTTTCGTTAGCTTTTCGTTAGTTATTCATAATGATTACAGATAGTTATTCTCCCATTTAGTAATTCTTTTTAACAAAATCTGTCAGCGGGGCTTGATTGAAGAACATATGGTCATTACACGTTGTTCCTTCTCGTGGTCGTCTTGCTACTATTCTTATTCTCCCTTCATTATAGATATTGCTTTCTACCTTAGCCCACCAATCCTTATGTTTCTTACATCGTTTAATCCAATTCTTAACCGTATCGGCATCATCATTATGATACAATACCAACTTCGGATTTAATTGTTTTAATGCTTCTGGTAAATTAACTGATATATCGTTCATTTCCTTTTCCCTTTCAATTTACTCATATTTCTTCATTATTGAATTACAAAATCCAATGATCACCGTGGGAATTGTCATAGATATTTTCAAAGCAGCCAGCACCCACAGTCCTGGGATTGTTAATATTCGTACCCACATAGGATATTCATTGAGGGGTTTGCTTTTTTTCATCTCAGCTTTTTATATTAATATATCCAACACCACAAGTGCATTCATACCAATCATACATTGAATGATATTCAGCAACCTTTCCGGCCTTTCTAAATCGGTGTATTCCGACGCGGCAAAGTATTTTCATTATTCGTTTTATAATGAATGCTTTATTCATTGTACATTGATTGACTTGCTTTCCTTCTTTTTTCAAATCGTTCAAGCATAATCCTCTCAAGATGTGGAGGCATCCGCTTATGGACTCTATTCTCGAATCCTGTTAGCTCATCTTGCTCCGGTGTTTCAGGATCATCCTTGATTGCATCTACCAGCATTGTAATTTCCATCATATATTGACGGTATGCAAACGAATGAAAGGTGTCCTCAAAGTACAGCGGCACAACTTTCCTTGCTAAGATTAGTCCCTGGTCCGGTTCATTTGTTGTTTTATGTACAGTCACCCCAACAGGCAAACCGTGATAAATAGCCCACTTCAAAGCATCCAGCCCACGAACATATGGAAGATAACCAGGATGAGCATTTAAAGCTACCAGCCCTGGGATAATGTTGCAGCCTCCGATAAGGTACATATCATATTCATTTTTACCATACATCTCTTTCTTCCATCCAAACACTTGTGATAGTTCAGATGGGTACTGAATAAATCCATCCGGTCTATGTTGGATTAGTGGCCTCAAGGTTGGTCTGTCTTTCCATTCGACGGTGAGTAATGTAGCTTCATATCCACGCAGCTTTAACAAGCAAGCAATATCGCAGGTCTTCCTGGTTGGGGTGTTGTATGTAAGCAAACCTAGTTTCATTTCTTCTCTGTTTAGTGGTTAATCTTTCTCTTTGGGTTGCTTTGAATCACAATTACGATAAGATTCAGAATACCAAGAATCTAAACGATTATGCACTCGTTTCTCACCGTATTCCCCAATTGAAGGATGATCACAATGATTATGAGAAACCGACCTTCCTACGTGAAGCCATTTACAACCCCAACATAATCTCGCTTTCCAATGATTCTTTTTCCAGTCACTTCTATTAAAACGTAAATGAATAATATCTCCATGTGGCCTCATAATTTGTCTCCTTTCTTTGGGGTGGATTTAAAATGCTTACATGCATAGGTCTTACCATCATCAGGAAGAAGGAGAACAAAACCTATGCCTCCGCAATACTTATTCCTATAATCAAAGTCACAAACACCAAAGTCCTTATTGTTGAAATGAACACAGTCTTTACACTCTTCATTCCAAGTTATTCCTGATTTTTTGTCACTACAACCTCTGTTTGAAAGAGGAGGCAATTCCTTGAAGAATAATTCAGCCTGTATTTTCCAGTATCCATAGTTAAAATTAGAATCAGAAGGTGGATAGTTTTTACCACAATAGTCTGCTTTTAAATAATCAAATCCACTTTTTACTGCTGGTTTTAATTTACCTCCCAACAACATACTATGTATCGGAAAAGGTATACTTATTGAAGTTTTTTTATTAAGGTAGAGATAACAACCGGGGCCGTAAACATAATGTCCAGCATTACCACAAAAATCCAGATTATGCTTTGCAATAAAAATTAAAAGTTGTAGAAGAGTTAATCCTCTATCTTTAATTATTTTATTTACACATTTATGTTCACCTGTTTCTGTCCAAGATGTACCAAATCCTTGATCCAAAAAAGCCCCATAATTTGCTTCATTCATTACATATACCGGCCCATTCCCATCCCCTATTAAATCTGATGTTAAAGGATACCCTTCTTCCAACTCATCTGTCATAAGTGGTAAAACTCTATTTAATAGAAAACCTCTTAGTTTCTTTTCAATATATTCTGGCTTCATCCCTCGCCTCCTCTCTCTGCATTTATGACTTCAGCTTTAGCGTACAAATATGTTAACCTTTGTCTGTAATCCTCGCGGTTGTCTTCTGTTAATCTCTTCCTCCATTGCCATGTGCCGGGACGATATAAGTACCAGGGGATAGTGATATTCTTGATATGGTGCATTTGATCTAAAAAGACACAAGCAGTGATAAAGTTGACGAATGGATCTCTACTCATGCGTTTTTTGTGTCCATACACCTTAATCGGACCAATCACATACAGCCAATACAATAAGCGGCTTAAACGCCACCATAGGCGCGTCCCTGGATCTTTCTCGTGGTTCATCCAATAAGGCCAGCGTACACGATAAGATAAAAGAGCAGCGCAATCTTCAAGAGCTTTATGGGCCCACTCGGAAGTATCTTTATCATAAACAATCTTGCCGCAAGTATTGGAGATAGTATCGAACTTATTATCGGTCGCCATACCGTAATACTTAATATCCCAAGGATCAGATGGATCTATCCAAAAATGACCTTTTTCGCTTTTATACCAGTTCGCGTCGTTTTTTATAATTCCCATGTCTCTTCTCTGTTTATTGGTGTATGCTTCCATTAACAGCTTACACTCCAACTTAGTAATAACAAAAGGCGCGTTTTTAAGTCTTTCGTTGGTAAACTCTATTTCTTGATTTATTAACTCTTCTGCTGCTTTCATGGTTTCGGTATATGTGTGCGAATTTTCCCGTATGAATATGAACTGTTTCGGCTATGCTCAAGCCGTTCCGTAAAATCCTTCACGGCCTGATCGTTGGGCTTATTTTTATCAACTAAAATGACCGTTTTATGATCCACCCTAACTGCTTTAAGTTTCTTGGCTCTTTTCAATCTTTCCGATTTTTGAATATCATCTTAAAATTCCCGTAACTCATGGATTTTGATTCAACTTCAGCATTTAGTAACTCCCGCAACTCAATCAGTTCATCCAAATCTTCGCATTGAATTTTGAATCCGTGTGATTCCGGAGGAACCGCTTCAGCTTCAGGAATCGGATCAATGGGAATGTCAACACCCCACTCAATCAATTCCTCTTCAGCGTAATGTGAAGTAAGGATATCCCAATCGAAACTACCCATACTTATATTATCAATAACAATGAAACGGCGCCTTTCCTCTTCAGTTAATTTATCGGCTGTTGTAACCCATTCATCAGGAATCATTTTATGATCCAGGTGTTGAAGAGCCCGAAACCTCATATTGCCCGCGATAATAACATTGTCTTTATCGACAATGATTGGCCGTAATACCATGAACCCAGGATCACGCTTTATGGATTCGCAAAGTTTCACGAACTTTTCCGCATCAATTTCCCTCGGATTGTCCGGATTAGGCTTGAGGGTTGAAAGTTTAATCATCTTTCACTAGCTTGTTTACTGGCGGGAATTCACAATGGTTCAAAAATGCCGTATAATTCACGCGATCAGTGTCAAGGTTTGTTTCAGAACCCGCAATCCTTGTTTCAAACATATTATGCAAATTCTTCATTATAACAGAAATAACCATTCCTGTTTCATCTGGTTCGCAATTCGAAAGAATTTCCTCCGTTAATTTATGGGCAATTTCGAGCATCATTTTAGTTTTTTCTTCATTCATGATTTTAGTTTTTAGACTCTGATTTGTTTTGGCATGGTTTCAATATCATGTTGCATCCATAATGGCCGCTTCTTTCTTTCCATCTTCCGAACCTTGCGAAAGATTATTGGATGGTAAGTTAGTTTCATATCTCAAGTTTGTACTGAGCAAAAGGCTCATTAAAGGTATTCGTTTTCATGGTAGTGGTGATGTTGAATCCTTCATCTCTGAGCCTGCAAATGCAACTCGCTAGGCGAAAATGGCTGAATTGCGATAGTGCAATATAAGGAGTGATAGTTTTACCCGCCTGAAGATGTTTCAGGATCTTTCCTTTTTTAGTATTCAATTTATTCTTCATCTTTTTGGTTTAGTTTGGATTTCATTTTATTAAGAAATGCAGCACCCTCTTTAGGATTGCCGTATTTTTTGATTAGCTCAGTGATGAATTTATCCTTTCCATGGATCCTCTCATTGAGCTTTTTGATATCCTGGTCTTGGTCCATGAGATGATCAGTAACAACTCCAAGCCGGACAATGACACCAAAAACGTACAGAATCATAATAATGAACCCGTAAGTCAAATCTTTACCCGCAACGAACCATTGAACGAATACGCTGATGGTGAAAATCCAGATTGCAAGATCAACTTTGCTTCGCCAAATATAACGGAATAGTGTTTTCATGATTTATATTTTATGATTCTTCTTGATAATGCCCAATAACGAATCATGCCAAGCCTTGCCACGTCATACATTTGTTTTTCTTTCATCGGCTTCGCTGATGTGTTCTGTTTTGCTTTTCGTTTTAATTCAGTGTTTGGAATTTTATTTTCACCCTGATTGAATACAACAATAACGCCGGCGAATTCAGGTAATAACTTTCTTATATCACCTTCACGCTTAAACCAAAGTTCGGCCGGGAAAACATAATAAAATTCTTTGATGAAATTATTCAACATACCTCCATTAATTCGGTATACCTGCCATTTATGTTTTTTGAAGTCGTTTTTAAAATCAGCGAATGTTTGCTTTATTTCAAATTCAATGCAATAACCAGTTTCCCTCACAACCAATACATCAAGTTCATAGCTGAATCCGGCGCCCCAATATGCATTTGGAATTATCAAGTGCGTTCTGATATCAAATCTTGATTGTATCGCGTATTCAATATCTGATGTTTTCATGATTTTTTGCGCCTTATTTGAATCAATTGCTTTAATGCTTTGAAAAATGACTGATCAGTAAGAAGTTGCTTTTCATCTTGAAGAGTTTTCAATTCATCATTTAGTTGTGAATGCATTACTCCAAGATCCTCATGAGCTTTCAGTAATTTCTCAAGAGCTTGTTTTAATTTCTGAACCTGTCCTGCTAGGAATTTTCTACCTTGATTTGTCATTTTCTTCTTTCTTTTTTTCACCGGATCCATCTTCAACGAATCTTCCGTACATGGTGGAAAATACAAAATTTTCTACCTCTATGTACTTATCACGGTATGATTTATTAGTCTTGTAGTAATCATTGAATCTGTTTTTATGATAAATAACAAGATCATGTGCCATACCTAATCCTTTTGCTATTGATCCAATGCGCACCTTACGTTCAACACAAATTTTTATTGCTAAGCGCCTAGCTTCAACAGCATCTTTCGTACTTTCCGATAAAGCTGTTTCAACAGGAATACCAAGCGACTTAGCCACAAGTCTTAACACTTTATAAACCTCAATTTCAGCAAGCGTTTCGGAGGCATCTTGCATAAATTGTAATTTCATGTTTAATAAATCCTGCCAGAACGCATGACGGTTATTAATAAATCTCTCAAGTGTTTCTCTATTCCTGAAGGTTAAAAAATGATCTTCGCTAACAACAAATTTCCCGCGATCATCTGAAAACCTCAAGCCGTTTAATGATATTGGTCTCGGTATCGGTTTCGTCACAATGAAATAGGTTTACTCACAATTCAACATCTTTTGATTATATTAACAATATTAGTTTATTTATCACAAAGAATCAATCTAAATTATTTGATTATCTGAATGAATCTCTTTTCTTGATAGTTTATATAGCCGTCCTGTTTTAGTTGGGCTACATTGTTCTGAATCGTTTTCTTGCTTGGCCTATTCTTGCTGTGCTTCATATTATGGCTATGCCTTATCACATAATCCCTGATTTGATCCGTTGTGCAAACCTCTCCCTGCCTCATCAGTTGAAACCATTGCATGATTAATACTTTAGTTATAGTTTTCAGTGCTGGTAGCTCTTCCATTTTATTGATCTTTATATTCATGAGATTCATCCATTTTAATAATTACCCAACAAAGGAATTGATATCCTAAACATTCCATTCCTATCCAAACCCAGGATTCAGTTGAAATGACAGCCCAAATAAAGGAAGCGGATAAAATAAGTGCTGAAACAATGCGCTGTATGTGGTGGATGGGTTTCATATCAACAGTCTTTTAAGATTTTTCTTCTGTTTGACAGTTGTAAATTCTTCAAGCTCCTTGATCAATTCACCAATCTTCTGCGCTGGTGGTTCTGGTAATTTCTTCCCACCTGAGTTGGCACCGATGTTTATCTGTACAGGATTACAGTACCGTATAAGGGTCACAAGGCTTTTCAAATCAAAATCCATAATAGGCTCGATTGTGATATACTTCTCCTCGATTGGTATTTTACCGAAATCTATTGCTCGTTCAATTGGCTCCGGTGCGTAATTCATTTCCGGATAGTACCTGTTCGATTCAATGGTCGTACAAAGAACAAACTTATCTGGTCCATGAATAGGTATTGCATCAAACCACTTGGGGTTCTTGCTCTGAAACAGGTAGGTGTTATCGAACTTTTTGCAGTGTTCCATTGTCTGGATAATCCAATCATATGGAAGCCCTTCTGCAAACAGGTCACAACTGGAACCAACAAAGATGAAATTGTCCTTACCTAAATCGGTTTTTAGTTCAGACTTATCAAATCTGATCTTCTTCAGATTCCCCCACCGCTTCATGTAACAATACGAACAATCATGTGGACACTTACCTTTCACAGTGTTCCAGGTATGTGTTACCCATTCATACATTTGGCCTTTTGATTCATTGAGTCCCATTACAAGTTTCTTAAATGAATTATTTTTAAATGTTCGTTATAATCTCTATCTCTGTGAGCTGTAATATGAGTAACCCTACACAATCCCATTAGATTTTCAATGACATCCTTACCAGGTCCACGGCCATCCAAGTGGTGAACATCCACACAACACCCACAACCCATCTCACATAAAATAACATCATCAATACCATACCCAAAGTGATCCATGTATATTTTAACATGAGGTTGCATTAATAATTAGTTTCTTTTATTCGCTTTTAATACAAATTGTGCAATATGTCTTCCAGTTCCATTACCCGCTGATCCATCTTCAGTAGCTAGCCATTTAACATCACCTAAATTTCTAATCTCCGCTCCAGCTTCAATTAGCATTAATATCCATTTAGGTAAAGGAAAAACAAACACTACTTGTTTGCCTTTTTTATTTTCTTCAATCGCTTTCCGCGCCCAAGCTGTTGGTCCCTTTAATTTGGGTTTCTTATCATTGGGTCCCTGGTGGATAATGGATCCAAATGGGGGATTAACATAATTACTTTGCCCCCACTCACAGGTTAATCCATCAAAATCATCGGGCTTTGGGTAGGGACATGGATCAAAATCAAAATTAAATTCTAATTGCATTGAATCCATTAATGCAGGTGGTGTTAACCAATAATGTTTCCCATCATCACTATTGCCAGAATGGAATTTATTATCAGGTAACTTATTTATTTCATCTCCAAATAGAGTTTTCATTACCGGATTTATTTGGTTCACTAAAATTACACTGCAATGTATTAAGAATCAATATTTTTAAATAATTCCCCGTTTAACAAGTTCCAGGTAGCACCGTTCAGTTGCCAGGACATCATCTTTCGCATTATGCGCGTTGAATTTTTCATTGAAGAGTTTGAAATAAAGTTCTTCCAGTTTAGGCCACTTAAACCCACCACGGCCATTCGGGAAAGGAAGAGCGCAGAACTTAATACTTTTAGTCATGGTATCAATGCGTTTATCTTTATGGAGGGCGCTGATAACTTGATTACGGAAAGTCACACTTTTTGTAAAACGGAAAACATTAGCTTTTGTAATTGATATATCAAAATAACCGTTGTGTGCAATGATTTGTTTAGCATTTAGACAGTCTTCAGTAAATAAAACTACCACATCAAAAAAACTGTAAGGTGATTCGTTTGCCATCTCTGTGGTGATTCCATGAATCTTTGCAGCCTCTTCAGGGATATCCACACCATTATTTATGATGTAATCCTGAACATTGTCCTGATCTGATCGCTTCCAGGATAGTTGTACGATGTAAGGGAATTGATTGAAGTCCTTTTCCCAATGTGTTCCTTTAGGTGGGATGCCTGTTGTTTCGGTGTCGAAAATTACGTTCATGATTTTTCAGGTTTTTCTATTTCATGCATTGTTTTCAAAATATCTTCTGTTGTTTGATAAAGAGATGTTCCATAACAAACAGCCATTTCAGCAGCCCTTTGAACGAGATTAATATTTTTTAATTTGTGGTATGATATAGTGATTTCTTGTTCTGTGAAAGGAGTTGTTTTACTGAGACTTGTTATTTGTTCCTGTTCTGCTTCAGTAAAAATAGGTGATAATTTGAAATCTTTCATTTCTCTTTTGATTCTAAATATTCTCCACGTTGAATGGCTGTTGATGATGATTCTCCATAACCTTTAGGAAGAGGATCAGCCCCCAGGTTGGTCCCTTTGCTTTCTCCAGCCTTAGTCTCGTTTATATATGGAATAGTATTTAGCAATTTCACCTTCCAATTTTTAATTGGATTGTTATTCCCATCCTTCCAATCGTTGATTACCCAGGCTTCATATTTCAATTTTAAGGCATGGACATCAATAGAGGGTTTCTTTTCAATAGCATACTTTTTAAACTCTTCAACGGAGGGTATCTTATTCTTATCTTTACTTTCTTTTTTAACTTCAATTACATTTTCATCTTCATTTTCCATATGTGAGGTCATATGACCACTCTGCTTTTTAGGTTTATTAGTGTACTGATTTTTACCAGAAACATTGTTACGCCTAGATTCCGTAAACGTTTTACGCTTGTTTTGCTCCTCCTCTAATCTAACATTATACCACAACCCTTTATCATCTTGCAAAAACTTAACCTTGATTGTGTCCCAAAGTTGACCTACTGTTTGACCTATCATATGTGAGGTCATATGACCTCGGTTGAATTGCATCATTAGTAGCTCCATATACGCACCTTTTTCTTCAAATGTCATTCCCATGGTTCCGCCTATATAGTCGTTAGGATAAAATAAAAAAGCAGGATCTTTAGACATTTATAATCTGATTTATTATATCATCAATATTATTAATCATACACCATTTAGGAGGCATATTTAAATCATTCCCATTGCAAAAATCAACTCTATAATCATATATTTCCCGACCAGTACTAACATTACATTCCCTACATAAAGGTTGTATATTTCTAATAGAATCAGTCCCACCTTCATGTATTGGGATAATATGATCTTTTGTTGGTAAGCCGCCGATAAAATCACTACTATAACACTTCAAGCATAAATGGTCAAAATAATCTACCATTTCAAACCATTCCTCTTCTGTGTGAGTAGCAACATCTTTTGCTCTTGCTATTTTAGCTGAACGCATTCTTGAATAACAATAACTTTTATAATATGGAGCGCCATTTATAAATGTTATATCATTATTTAGTTTTTTATACTCAATATTCATTGTAAAAATATTATTACAGTATATTCAAAAAAATATCAATCCAGAATCATTTCCAGCTTTCGTAAAGTAACTTCAGGAATAGGCCTTGTTCCGGTGATATAAAAACTAAACAGGGTATTACTTATCTCTAACTTTTCAGCGATCCAAGTTTTCTTCAAACCCTTATCTTTAATCTTGGTATTGATTTGTTCAATAGTCATCCTACAATATTAGTAAATATTCTTTTACAATGCAAGACTTTTCAAACACTTTTTATTTATATTCCTTCTAAATAGAAAACCCCGACGCTAACACCCGCCAGGGCTCACTAACCAAAAATTGAGATTATGAATAGACAAGGTAGTTTAAATATGGTTATGAGTCAAGAAAATATCAATGTTATTTTTTTATGTAATACTGGCACTTCCCGTGAGCTATACCACCAACAAGCGCAACAGAACAGCTATCATCTTGCCTCTTACATAATCTGCAAATAGATATATTGAAGCCGCAACACTTCTTTAAATTTCCCTTTGTAGCCTTACGTTGTGTCATTTTATTAGTTTCTAATTTAAAAACAGGCCCGGAAGATAAAAGCAAATACACAGATGTGAACCCAAATGATAAGAACGTTTCCGGGCCTATTAGGTTGGTGACTATCTAAAATTTTCCTGCATTATTTGCTTATAATAAGCATCTTTTTTTATCAGCCGGATTCCATGCTTCTTTTCAATCCGGTCCATTGCAAGATTAATAAGGTTGTTAATCCTTTTTAAATCAGTGTGATTGATCTTTTTGAGCTCAGCGCGTTTATCCAAAAGGATATTAATTTCATCGATGAACTGTTTTCCTGTGTCGCACAATTCATAAAGCGCAACAATTTCATCATCAAGAAAGGCTATAATTATTTCTTTTCGGATTCCTCTTTCAATTCACCCTGCACAGCATCAAATACTTTCTTCTCTTTCGGGTCATCAGTGGTTTCAGGCTTATCATCATCAAAAATTTCTTCCTGTCGCTTTTTCTTAGTATCTGTTAAACCTGTTTCATCTTTACGCTTGAAAGATTGTGCAACTGTAGTATCACCATCCTTCAGTGCCTGTGCTAATCCAATCAATTCAAGAAGTTGAGGCTCTTTTATTTGATTGATTGTTTCAATCTGAAGCAATTCTAAAATATCAGACTCTTCAACGGCATACGTTTTTTTGTAGCCATTCAAAACATCTTGCCTTTTTTTAATCAACTTCTGTTCGTCCGTGAGGTTTCCGAGTAATGTTTTTTGAACTGCTGAATATATTTCATCAGTGATTGACCTGGGGATAACCTGTAAAATTGCATTTCTTGAAGCAATTGAAAGTGCAGCATTTGCCGTTACAACAATCATATCTTCACTGAATCGTTTTCCATTGCGGTCAACGATGCGCCTTTTAACTTCAGTCCTCACAGCATAGTTTTTTTCCAGGTCCATACTGACAGATTGAGCTGTTAACATTGTATCACCAATATCAACGATCTTTGAATCCACACGAATATTCTGATATTCAGATGCAATTATTCTTGCAAGATGAACAGATGGACCCTGAATAGATTTACCACCACGCGGTAAAGAATAATGACAAGTTTCAGCAACTTCTTTACTTTTTGTCACTGTAGCTATTGACCTTTGTATTGTAAGATCAATATTACGCGGATAACGCTTTGCGGTTGCAATTGATACATCAATTTCCGCTCTCGCTTGTGCCTCGACAATATTTGCCGGCATTACTTCGATTGTTTGGATTTGATCAGTCATAATATTTTTATTTGGTTAGTATGATGTAAGTTAATGAATTGATTGTTTAGAATGAAATTAAATTATCACGCGACCTTTCGATTTATTTGACGTTGATTACGGGCCACTTTGTTAGCTTTCCTACGCTTCTGAGTTTTGTTTGATTGATGAATTCGAAATTGATTATGTTGACTCAACCATTTAGCTGCTGGTTTCTTTCGAGGCTGAAACAATCCTGTTTTTTTAGTTGCTTCTGTGATAGTTTCTTTCGTGATAGTTGGTTCGGATTTAACAGACTTCCTACCTTTGAATATTTTCTTAAATAAATCAGTGATTCTTCTTTTCATGATTCAGTTTTTTGACAATATTTTTTAATCAGATTGAAATTGAATTATCTAATACGCTGAAATACGTGGCCAATAAATTTACCATCATTCAATTGATATGTTCCGATATATTTACGTTCTGTTTTTCCATTTATATGATAAACATCATGACCGGTTCCGAATGTTTCAATTTCAACAGACTCCAATTCCTTACTTTTAAAGTCAGCTAAAATCCATAAACATGGAATTCCACTTTGTGTTTGAATAGTCAATATTTCAAACCCTTTGGGTAATTCAATTAATTGCCGATCAGTTGTTTTAAATAGATATTTGTAAATTGTTTTCATGATCTATAATTTATGTGTGAAATACTCAAGTTCTTTGATTGACCACGGAGGCATATTGAGTTCATTAACTCCATACCGGTTCTGACAAAATATCTGATATCCCGGCCATCTATCTTGCTCAAGACAATAAGCATAAAGCATCAACAGAATCTCGTATTCGTATTTTCCTATACTCCTGAACTGAGGTGAAGCCTGGAAGATGTTGAATGCATACGGCGCAACTTTCTCCTGTACCACAAAGAAGAATTCATATCCAAGTTCCTCTTCCATAACAAGCTCCATAAGATCAGCATACAAAGCAGCCTGGATCTGATATTCATACTTAGCTGCAGCAGATTTGAAACCATCCTGTGAAGCATCAGCAGCCGTTTTCAGGTCCACTACAATGCGTTTTTTATGCTTTACATTGTCAGCACGAAACCGGACCTTGAGTGGATCCTGTGCCCCAATGTCCAGTTCACAATAATAGGAAACCTCTGATTCACCATTGGTCAAAAGCGACTTGGCATAAGGATGACGAAACAGCACATCACGCATTGCCTTTAATTTTTCATGAGTTTCAGCCATCACAGGATTGACGAATGTTTCAAGCCAGGCAACGTTATTTTTTGCTGACATTTTATATTGCGGATCTGGCCGCTTTGATTCATCAATGACAGTGTGGTCTTTATAGAACCGCTCATTCTCAAGGATGAACGTATGATACAATTCACCGAAATACATCGCATCGGTTTGACCTGAAGGGTTGTCCTTCTCTTCTTTATAATGAGCCGGTGATTGCTTAAGCAGCTTCAAGCCGCTTGCACTGATCCCTGATTGCGAATGGTAGAATTCGTTTGAATCGGTTTCTGACCTGGTGAAAGTCAGGTTCTTGATGATAGTGTCTTCCATAATCTCATATATTGGTTACTGTAATTTACTCAATAATAAGGATAGAATGAATTTGAATTAAGATGCTTCTGAAGCTCTTACAATATGATCAACAATCTTATCAATAAGAATTCTAACATCAGAATACATTTTTTGATTGATCTTTGATTTGAAGGAATATTTTGTTTTAAGATGGGTCAAATCATCATTAAGAGAAAGCACCTTTGCGGTATCTATCATATTCAATTCATCCTGGATTCGTGCCTCTTTTTCTTCAATAGCCTTTTGTTCTGCTTCGCGCTTTAACCTTAACTGCTCTTCAGCATCTTCCCTGGCTTTGCGTTCAGTTTCAGCCTTAACCTTTAATTCAGCTTCTTTGCGCTCATTCTCTTCACGCTGGTTCTTCAGCTTTAATTCATAGGCTTCACGCTCTTTTCGTTCCTTTTCTTCCCTGGCTTTGCGTTCAGTTTCCTCTTTTTTCAATCTTAAAGTCTCAGCCTTTTCACGCTTGGCAGCTTCAGATTTTTCCTTCTTTTCGCGTTCTTCAGCTTCCTTGATAAGTCTGATGTTTTCAAGCCTGGTGCGTTCCCGCTCTTCAGCTTCAGCCTTTTCCTTTGCAATTCTTTCTTCCTCTGCTTTTTTCTCAGCAGCAATTCTATCTTCATGTTGCTGCTTTTTAATGGAATATAGGGCATTGAATTCGTCATCAGCCAAGCGGGATAAATCCCTTTCGTGTGCATCTTCAATATACTTTGAAAGTTTTTCAGCACGATCAGCTTGAAGCTTTTCAAGTCTTTCTTGCTCCATAATCTCATAATGATTTTCAATCTCTTTGAGCTTATCTTCCTTCTCAGCAACAGCCCATTTCAGGATATTATTTACACCATCGATAGCTTTCCCGGCTCTGAGATACTCTTCTTTTTGTTCTTTGCGAACCTTCTCAGCCTCAATCCTAACCTTACCAATATCAATACGTAGACGCTTGGCTTTGTTGGTTAAATCAGATGTTATTTCGCTTTCAGATTCCTTGATGATTTCATTGAAATGAGATTCAAAAGATTTCAACATTTCAACCATAGGGGCAAATGTTTTTCTGATCTGATCAGCTTTACTTTGTTCGATGCCTTTTAATTCTGGCGCATCAAGTTTTGCAATTTCATTTTTCATAATTTCAATTTTATATGTGAGTTACTTTTCTATACGGTATGATTCTGTCAACAGCTTTGTGGTATTCCTGAAGTTCAAAAGCCCTGATAAGTTCTTTAGTCATCTCTTTAACGTTACGCATCTTATACCGGTACGCAATAACCTCCGGGATGCAATCATAGCAGTAGGTCTTTTGAATCTTGATAGGAGAATTAACCAATGTGGTGTACCAGTTGAAATTGGCTTCCTCATCTTTGATGGGTTCGTGGCAGTTCTCACAGTAGATTGCTCTTCCAGTTGGGAGTAGTAGTTCTGCCCTGTGCTGTTCGTTCATGGTATATTTTTCATCAGCGTCCATCATGCTCGTTTTTATAGCGTTCAATAATTCGGTTATCACTTCAGTCATTGTAGTTTCATTCTTGGCACAATGAACTTTAAGCCAATGTTTCAAATCTTCATCAATCTTCAGTGATATATTCGGATCTTTGGGGATAGTCATGATGTTGCTTTTTTGATTGCAGCCCTGGCAATTTCAGTTGTTTGTGGATTTTCGTGCTTGAATTCTGCCGGGCATACAAACAATAAGTTTCTAAGCGCGTCCAATAATTCCGGTCCGGCAGCCATTACTTTTGCGTTGGCAATGGTGAGTTCTAATTGAATCTTTGCAACGACTTCATTTTTATCAGAGTTCCAAATGCTGGTAATATCTGGCATTCTAGCCAAGAGGCTATAGTTCTTATGCCATACTTCAACCTCTGTGAAATAGATCCCCTTATCATGGATTTTTATTTCCCACGGTCCCCTTGTGTGCTTTGTTTTCATGATTCCCTGCTTATGTGATTTTTAATTTATCTTTATTTTCCTTTGCTATTGGTATTAATTCATGACCCATTACGCAATCTCTTAAACACCGCTCTATCTCTGAATTAGAAAGATTAAGGGCATTTTCAGCCCTCAACCTTGCGTTAATCTTTTCAATTATATATTTCATTATACGGCTACTGTGTAAAATCTTGCTTCGTTTTCAAAAACTACTTTTGATCCTCTTTCATTTCTTGCGTTCCAAATTCCATCATCATACTTATCTGTGATTTTAAACTCATATCCTTCTGAAGTAATCAGTGTGGTTCCTACTTTGAAATCAGCGGTGGTTGCGGTTCTGGTTTTCATGATGTGGTAGTTTTGTTAATTGCTTTAGACAAATATATACATATATACGTTACGAATCAAGTAAAAGTTACAAATAAATGTAGTTTGAATTTGGTCTAAATAAGAAAAGCCCCTCCGTTTCTGAAGGGGCTTAACCTGAACCTCGTAAGATTCTGGCGGCTCATTATATTTCAAATGAGGGATGTATTATGCTTTATTCCAAAGTGCTTTCCAAGCGCCTCTTAATTCAGAAATGGCAAGTTTCAGTGCGGCTACCTCTTCAGGATTTACATTGTTATCCTCCAAAGCATCGGTTAAAACGAACACAACATCAAGCGCCTCTTTGAAAACGTTGGCGATTTGCTTCAGCTTATTCTTAATCTTACTGACTGCCGCGCCGAAAATGGTTGTAACAACAGCCAACGCGCCGGAAATGATCATCCACCAATTGAAACCAGGTTCAACAACAGGAGGATCGACCGGCGGAACATCTTGTGCAAGGATTGGAATTGCCAGAAAAGCGACAACAAATAAGAAAATCCACTTTAAATAATTTTTCATAGCTATGATTTTAAATGAGTTATATGATTAATCAATGCAATTTACAACTGTTTTCCCAATCTTTTCAAATTCTTAGCCGCCTTTTTATCATTCTTTGCTATGATCCTAGCTTGTTTTCGCTCTTCCTTGCTTGGTTTCCCGCCCGTTTCAAGCGTAACTTCACTGTTGAGTGTATTCCCTTTACCGCGTTGCTTCATCTTAAATTTGCCCGTGTAAACGGTTTTATCAGCCAGATATTTCACGGCGAAGATAATTCCGCCACTGAAGAAGGCAAACCCAACCGCAAGATATGACCAAATCTTTTTCATAACGCTATTGTCATGGCCGTATATTGCCAATTAGTTCCGTCGGAAATAATAATATACATCAGCGCTGATCCATCAGAATCAAATATATGAGTTTTCCATCCGGATCCAACTGCTGCCGGGGTTGTTCCGGTGGCTGAATCAATTTGTGCATCCGTTGGTGCCCCGTCTGTCAATGAATGTGATATAACGGCAGGGGCGTCAACATATTCTTTATCAACTAAAGAGCGATCTGTATAGTTAGCTGAATAATCAGCGGCGTATATTAGCCCTTGCGAATCTTGACCATCTGAAATAGTCATGGCACTTGCTGACACCTCAAAGGATTTTGTATTTGATCCATCAAAGGCAAATAAACTAAATTGCCCCCCAGTTAATAAAAGCGTTGCACTATTTCCCGTAAACCCCGTTGCGCTCCATGCTTCTAATCTTAAACTAACATCATCATGATCAAAGCGTATTCTTTGCGATGGACCGTCATCATAGGAAATTATTTTATCCTCAAATTCTATTGATTCGATTAATACACCGTGATCCGTTGTATATTCTGTGATTGTATCAACAGCGATTGAAGTCCATGATGAATCAGGCGCTGAAGCCGCTAATTCAGCTAATGTTTTCGTTCCGGTTACAGCATCAGTAAACGACATATTATTTGATCCATCTTCGCTGATGAAATTTGAAGTATTATCAATATATATACTGTCTGTAAATGTTGCCTCCCAAAAACGGCTTTCATTTCCTAATCGCCAAACCGAATTAAGATTAGGACGCCAATTGCTCGCAATTATACTTTCCGCACCATCAACAGTTATAACGTTCCCACCATCTGCGCCAATAATTAAACTCGTATTTAATGGCGCGTATATGTAACCGTTCCCATTTCCATAAGATAATCTTCCTGTTCCAACATCCAATAATATATCATCACCCGCCGTTGTCGGCGTTAGGTCCGTCCCGGTTCTATCCCAATAATTTGAAGCATCTAAAGCCGCAATCCGATCCTGATGCAACTGAAGCGTATCCGTATGCTTTGTAATTGAATCCTGAAGATCAGAAATATCATTTGTGTTGTCGATTATATTGACCGAATTCGTTGAAATATTGGTTCCGTTGGTTGCAATCTGTGAAGTGTTTGCATCAATATCAGTGCGATGATCAGTTATTGAATCATTCAAGTTGTCCAACTCAGTACGATGCACAGCAAGTGAATCAGTATGATTATCTAATTCGGTGCGATGTGCATTGATGGAATCAGTATGATTGTCCAATTCGATTCTATGTGCTGCAATCGAATCAGATAAATCAGCCGATAAACCAGCGTCGATATCAGCCCGCAAAGCCTGAAGGGTGTCAGTGTGTACAGATAATGAATCATAGATATCAGACTGCAGTACACTTCGCAACATTATTGAGGATCCATTTTGAAGCACCCGAACGGTATCGGATGGTGTTGAAGATGCCCGTAAAGGAAGATCCTTTTCACGCTGTCCATAAGAAAGGAAAGCAATACTAATTAGAACGATTATAAATAATAGTCTTTTCATGATACAAGTAAAGGTGTTCCGTCTTCATTTAATAATACATCACCGGTTATAGAATGCCTTAAGAAATCGGGCGGGTGAACATCTGGTGTTTCATCTCCGATGTACATTCCAACATTCATGAAAGGTAAACAGATTCTTATAGAAATACCATCAGGCTCAGTCCCTATCTTAATTCCTACTTCCAGTATATCACAAAATGATGGCATTACACTTCTTTATAAATCCTTCTGTATTGTTCCAACCTACTCCGATCATAGGCGCTTACCTTAACCATATTACTCTGATTCCCTCCGAGTGTATAAATTAAACTTCCACGCTCTTTCAAAAAGAAACCAACGTGACCAGTTTCAAAAAAGGATGGGTCCCAACTTGTCCATTTCCTTCCCCTCCAAAACAGCACAATATCTACAAACTCATTACTGGATCCAAGTGGCTTGGGTACACTTATTTGATCACCGATCTCCAAGAAGCTCTTCGCGTTGAGTTTACCGGTATTAGGATAACCGGCTGTTTTTAGAACGTAATTAACGAAAGCGGCACACCATGCCGTGGTTTCTGATTGAACCCATGAGTGTCCAATTTTTTTGAAAAATTGAAGTATCTCAGGATTGTTTGCTTCGCCTGGTATCTCCTTCAGGGCGTAGTTATCGAATATAATCTCTGAAACTGTCATGTGAATTGCCATTTAAAATTATTATGACTCTTTCTTTTGCCTAAACATACTGCACTGATCAATCTAAAATCTGATCCTGTTTCTCTTGCTGCTTGTGATATAGATTCAAAAATAGATACAAATATCCCATGTTTCGTTAATTGCTTAACTGATTTGCCCCGAGAATAAGTGCAGTTATATAAATTCGTACACCATTCGAGATTACCAACATGATTATTTAAACCGTTCTCATCCTTGTGATTTATGCTTTTATAATCATTTGCATTATCTATGAATGCTTCCGCAACAAGTCTATGAACCAAGTGTTTTGACCTCGGTTGTTTTAATTCTATCCTAAGATAAACAGTAGGATTTTTACGGCCATCACGCCTATGCTCGGTTGGTTTTAATATTTGTCCAGTTACGGAGTTTCTAACCCGTCCATAATTGCTAATCTCGTAATTCAGGTGATGTGTTATTTTCTTGAATGTTTCCATCCTGAAAGATACTCACATTTAACTAATTATTGAATATGATTTCGCTGATTGTCATGGATTAATATTTTATAAGTTTTTCTTTTGAACCTGGTGAATCTAATTGAAAGTGAAAATCCAGTTCAAGGCCGTATGCTGTTCCTGTAAAATCATCATCTGGGGCATCACCCATCCTCGCTATGCTTCCCTTTATAATTGCGCTTATCAATAAATTAGTACCATCAATATCTCCGAAGTCAATAAACTGATGTTGCAAAGCTACTCCACTCCCTGCATCTAAAACCCTCAAAGTATCTACCGTTGAAAATGCACTATCAATTGATGCTGTTGTATAAGCTAATTTCCAAACCACATCACCGGTATTGGTCCCGTCCGGTTGCCAGTGAATATGAGCGCATATATCCGTTCCCTCCTTATAACTGTGGGGAATTTGGGCCACAAAGTTAAGTGTCCACGCTGAATCTGAGTCAGCATCGAATCCCCATGCAAAAGTACCATCACCCGCATCTTCAAAATCCGGTTCTGAATTTGCCGGGTTAATCCTGGTATTTGTCAATGGAACGCGTAAATCTTCCCAATAGGTATTTGTATAGGTAACAGCACCCAATGCCGCTGAATCCACATCAATGGTGGTGAATGTAGCTGTTGAATCTGATGGATCAATAAAACTTGTTAAACTATCAGTTCTTGAATTCAAATAACCAAGTTGCAATTTCAATTCACCATCCCCAGGCACAGCACCAGTAACATAATCAGGAGGTCCAGGGGTGATGACTCCGCTTGCATCAGGATTACCGGGAATCTGTGCAGATAGCCCGATACTTAGAATGATTCCAAATAAGATCAGTAGCTTTTTCATCTCTTTTGCTTTTCAATAATCAGGGAATCAAGTCTATCCAAGTGTAACGACTGTTGCAAATAAAGAGTATCAGCCACCCGTGTTGCCGTTACCGTTGTGTCAAGAACAACTTTATGGGGTTGTTGTTGCGCCCGCTTCCGGTTCTCTTTAGTTGGTTCTTGACTGATGACTATCAAGCTCCATAAACATAATAATACGGCCGTTAATCTCATTTTGCCGATTCCAATACTCCGTTCTTTTTTCATCGTTTTCAATTAAGATTTTCAATTGCGTTTCGATAATGGCATCATCTTTGGCTTCATCGCGTAACCAAAGCATTGCACCGATAACAATGCCGAACAACCAAACGGCGCGTTCTACCCATCGCCAATAATCTTTTTTCATCACCAATACTTTATATTAATACCAATAGCAAATGTGAAAGCAATCCCTTTAGTCCAATACAACCCATGAGGAGGGAACTGATTAACAATATTATCATAAGCTGATACCCGCCCAACATAGCCCAAAGGCAATCCACGCGCAGCATTGTAAAACATATCTGCAGTGGCAAAACGGAGGCATATATAATTGACAGCTATCACCGGGATATCTTTTGCCGAAACATCCAGCAGAGGGATAGTAAGTAAAGTCACATATCCAGTTGCTTGCAAAGCATGGCCCCACTGCATTTTGTTAAGGTTCCCTTCTTCCTTTCCCATGTCATACAGAGCGTCCCCGGTCATCTCAAGGGCTATTGATGCTAGGGATATACCCATGTTGAGTGCCGTTTTCTTCCAGGTGGTTCTCCTGGCTTTAATGAATTCAGAGTGTGGTTGTGCAGTAGCGTTGAGGGCTACAAATGCAAGTAATATGATTAGAAAGCGTTTCATTTTATTGCGGTTAAAACATTTTTTTCGATTTTATCATCCATCCCTTTGTCTTTGAATTTCTGTTTGGATTCATCAGACAAATCACCCTCTTTGAATTTGTACTTGGCTTTTTTCATTTCATTCTCCATATCCGTTTCATCCTTGAACTTGATTACAATAGTCCCAGGAGGAAGGAGTGTTCGAGATTGAAGATCCTGTTCAATAAATGGATCTCTATAAAATCCTGTTCCATCACCGGCTGCATCTTTCAATTCATAGGTGAAGAATGTTTTTGAATCAACTTTTACTGCGTCTTTTAAGCTCATATCTACGGGAATGTTACAGTTTTTAATGAAACGTCATCTAAATCAAAAGCATCTTGCGATGTATACCCAACAAAACCTAATCCTCCGCCGGAAATATCAGCCGGAGAAGTGAAATAAATAACATGGGTTCCGTCTGTATATGTTGCTTGTGCAATGAATGTTACGTCTTCTGCTGAATTTTTAATTGCTAATGATGCGTTCGTGGCTGCTGTCGCTGTTGTAAATACTATACGATAAACTGTATCAGTAGCTATGCTACTAACCATGTCGCCATCAATTTGCAATATTGCCTGATCATCATTAGCATCATCATAAGACGCAACCCCAGCGGCAATAGACCAACTTGCGGCAGACACATCCCATCCCGCATCCTTAACAGATATGTTGGTTATCTCAAAGTCGGTGACGGTAACGGAATTTATAAAGAGTAAATTCCCGGTTGTAGTTGTATTACTAGTGAACTCAAAAACATTACTCCCCACACTTGATAATTGTAATCCCTCTGCACTTATAGACCCCCCTCCAATATCTCCAGCTATATCAAAATACGGAGCGGTGCCACTATTCAGCACCTCATCAAAAGTTACAATATATTTTTGGCCACTTACAAAGCTAATCTCATCAGCCGTTCCCGCTGTATGCATTCCGCCTCCATTACTCGTTGCAT
>SDBT01001457.1_pt1 | contig 41733 bp, 54 predicted proteins | sample 2277101 | NCBI WGS metagenome assembly SDBT01 (sample SAMN10404973, study PRJNA504765) | marine sediment metagenome | isolation source: marine sediment core GS10_PC15, 103 cmbsf | place: Arctic Ocean: Southern Knipovich Ridge | collected 2010 | reverse complement strand
GGCCAGCAAAAAGAAACTCATGCCCGTTGAACCGCTGCGCCGCAAACTCTACAACCTGGTCAACGGGACAATGGAGGGATTCGATGAGCAAACCCAGCGCGAGGCAGGGCAGCAAGGGAGGGTCAGCCATAGCGGTGCCACCAGCCTTGGCCCAACAGCAGGCGATGGAGCACCAGCAGCGGATGCAGGAGCAGCAGCGGGAGGACGCGTTGGCCCAGACCAACAAGCAGGACGCGATCACGACGGCGCTCAATATCCTGGGCCTGCCGGTGGCGGCGATGAAAGAATTGGAGGCGGACGACTTGCTGCAAACGCACCGGGACAACCTGGTGGTAGCCCAGCGAATCCTCAAGCAAGCGATGGAGGCATGGGATCCATCATCGACGGCGGGTTCGTCCCCATCGGAGGGCTCCCCCTCACCGATACTGGAGAGTTAAACGATCCTGACCTTGGTGTGGTCACCGATCTGGATGAGTACGGTGACATGCCGCCCGATCCCGATGCGTTGTTCGGTGCGCCGGCCGAAGATAACTTGATCGATACCGGGGCCTGAGTATTATGTGCGCTGTGAATCGTCGAGAAGCAAACACAAACACAAAGCAATAACGCCTGAGCCCCGACCCGAGGTACGTCTTTCGACGGTTCACAGCCTTGGGTTGGGGTAAAGGTTTCGAGGGTGAGGTATGGCCAGAGGCGACAGTTTATTCTGTCGAGTGGAGTTGGATTTCATCCTGATGGATGACCGCTGGGTGGACATGACCCCCACCGCAGCCAAGGTGTATATCACACTCTGGGCTATCGCTGTTCATGAGCGAAGGGAGTGCTTACCACCCCGCTACACTCCGCGCACGGTCGCTCGTCGGTCCGGTATCGATCCGCGCACGGGTCCCGCAGCCATTGCAAACCTGCAAGATATATGTTTAGTTTCTATGAGTGACGACAACTGCATAATCGTGCACGGGGCTGGGTCAAAGCATAGGAAATTGAAGGGTTGGCTTGACGAGACCGGTTCCCCATACGGGGAAGATACAGGGCCCATAAGCGGGGAGAGTAAGAGAGAGAGTAAGAGCAAGAGAGAGAGTAATACCCCCAAGCCCCCTGCTGGGGGGACGGATATGTTCGGCGGCTCTAAGTCTGCTTACTCTGAAGAATTCGAAATCTTTTGGAAGGCATATCCAAGTCGGCCCAACAATCCAAAGCAGGGGGCATTCACCAAGTGGAAGAAGCTGGTCTCAAATGGCACGCTCGAATCGGATCTCATAAAAGCGGCAGTCAACTACGCTCTCTATCGCAAGGGTGGTGATCCAACCATGACCAAGATGGCCGCGACGTTCCTTGGCCCGAGTGCTGCTTGGGAGGAATGGGTGGACCCACCGGCCGACCACTTGAAAGGCCAAGACAAACGACTGCCATCAGCGCAAGGCAAATACCTAACGCCAGAACCGGGCAAGTACGACGGCGTGGCGAAACGATACGACCAGGGCGGATCATCAAAGGACGAGGGGGTTTGATATGCAGATACCTGATCAGTACTTGGATGCGAAAGTGTCTGACTTTGGGGAAGAAACTAAGCGTGACGTGAGTGATGCGGTTGCTGCGGGGAAAATGATAACGCTTGTTGGATCGACGGGGACCGGCAAGACACGCTTGGTCATGGCTGTGTATAGGCAGCTGCGCCACGGTCACAAGTGCATGTTCATCCGGGTTCCCGAGTATGTGATGGAGTTGCAGTCGACGTACTCTGAATGGGGTGCTCATGAGGTTGGCAACATGGTCAAGAAAGCATGCGACCAGGACATATTGATTCTCGATGACCTTGGATCTGAAAAGACCACCGAGTTTGTGAGGGCGTCATTGTTTTTGATAATCAACCATCGAGAGATGCATGGTCTGTGCACATTTGTCACCAGCAATAAATCTCTCGGCGAAATATCTGAAACTTTGGAGGAGAGAATAGCATCGAGGTTGGCGGCTGGTCTTGTGATCGAGCTGGATGGTGCGGATCGACGCTTGTCTAAGGGTGTGCCGCATGATTGAGGGGCCAATTAAATTCACAGAGTTGGTTCGTGGTGCCCTCGATCGATTGGACAAGCTGCCGCCGCAACACAAACTCAAGACGGTGGCATGCACTGATTGCCTTGACCGTGGCCGTGTCGGCGTAATGCGTCAGCGACACAGCAAAGTGCGTGGTGAATATTGGGAACCGATCTGGCTGGCGTGCACATGCAAGGCACGCGATCCAGTCAGTGAAGATCTGATCGCTGCGGTTGAGCGTTGGCGCCGGCCTGATCAGCGACCGCACCATGTCGTCATGTTCCAAGGTGAGATAGCCATACTCAATGACGATCAGTGCTGGATCCTCGAGCACGCAATGAACGGCATCGTCATGCGCAACCCGCTGCATGGTGAGCGACCGTGGTCAGCGTATGAATCTATGCGTTGGGCGATCGGCACCTACATCCCGCAAGAGTGGGCCGATGAGTACGAGGCCGGCCGAACAGTGGAGGAGCGGGTCGATGAGTTCTTCTCGTGAGTATGTCACGGCGTGCATCGATGATTACGTTGTTTATTATTGGTGTGGTCATGGCAACGATCGTCGTCTTGTTATGGCGGAGCCAGTTATTTTCAAACTCGGTGACACGGAAGATGAATCATTCAGCAGAGCCTATGAACAAGCCAAGCAAACCCTCATTGCCGTCAACCAAACGCAAGCTGATCGGCTACGAGTGGATCGAGTGGAGGAGGACCGATGAGCGGGTCACCATATACACCTTCACGTCTGACAGCGGGGGAGTTCATCGTCGGACATCGTCAGCGAACTTCCTTGCGGGTGGCGCACGTACATCGATGGTTGGATCTTATCCAAAGGCATGTACTTATCTTGATATGGCCCACGCTTCCGAAATGGAATTCTGCGCTATCCCTTTTGAATGGCGAGAGGTGCACGAAACCATTGAGTCCTGGGGAAATGACCAGGCCTTCCACTCGTTCGCTGTCATGTTCCCCGACCGTGACCCGCACAATTTCTATTGGCCGATCGACCGTGTCCCGAAGTGGCGGCGCATCAAGGGCAAGCGTGTTAGGCAAACAGCCTTTGATCAGTTCGTTAACACAACCGATCATGAAGCACGCCGCATCGGTGACCCGATCGAAACGGTAATTATTTACAAGCGCACGCCAGTGTATGACGACGAGCCTGGTGCGCGTTCACGTGTTGAGAATGGATGGCCACTCAAGAAGGAGGACACACCATGAGTAAGCCGAAGCGACATTTCAAAATGACGATTGATATTTATATTCTTGAGGACGACACCGGACGGGTCGAAATCAATTGTGATGCCGATGAATTTCTACCTTGGATGATGGCGGCTGAGTACCTGACGTTCGCTACTGCTCAAGAGAGTGGTGCTGGTTTCGAGAAGGCACTTGAGTTGATTCAAGAGGGTGCGTTTAAGTACAAGACCGTCTATCGAAAGGGCCAGCCATGAGTAGGTGCGAAGCATGCAACGCCAAGATCAAGTGGGTCAAGACAACCAACGGTAAGCGTATGCCATTGGACGTCGACCCCGTTGCCACCAATGTGATGATCGAATTCATGGGCACGTACTCGCTGGTCAAGGAGGCGTTCGTGTCTCACTTCGCTACTTGCTCTGAGCCTGAACGTTTTAGAGGGAAGAAGCGCAATGCTGATAAGTGAAGGTGAATGTATCTGGGCTGCTGGTTTCTTTGAAGGCGAAGGCAGCGTGCGAATCAACAAGCCGACCAAAAGAAACCTCGCTAATCTGTTGGTTGACATGGTGAACGTTGAATTTGATCTCGTTGATTTCTTTCAGCAGAGATGGCCGGGTTATTTCTTTAACGTTAAGTCGGACGGGAATAGAAATGATTTTTATCGTTGGCGAATTTCATCTTGGAAGGCCGCTGCATTTCTTAAATGTGTGAAGCCTTATATCAGGGGATGCCGGCGTGAGCGTATTGAGTTGGCGTTGGAGTTCCAATATCAAAAGAGTAGGAGTGGTACCGTGTCACGAACGGCTGAATATCATGCAGCACAATGGGATTATTACGAGCGCATGAAGGTGCTTAATAAAAGAGGCAGGGTTAAGGAGGTGACCGCGTGAGTGGTATCAGTGACGGTCAAAAACTTAGGGGTCTTGGGAAACGTTATCGGGAAATGAAAGCCAAGGCTGAGGCTTTGGAATTGAAACTGCGTGATGCTGATGCAATGGCACGAGTGATCGATCGGTCTGTTAAGAATGGCAAGTTTGATTCACGTTCTGCTATTGCCGATGCACGCTTGAATTATGGTCAGCCTTTCGTTTACGAGTGGTCTGATGCCTGACCCTCAACGCTACGAGTTCTGGATACCTGGCCCGCCGGCGGCGAAGGGATCTATGTCTGGTTTCCCGATGCCGGTCACACGTGACATCGAACCGGCGCGGGATTTCTATTCGACCGAGATAGATTATTTGCGTGACATGTTGAAGTGGTATAAGGGCCGCAAGTTTCGCTGCGTCATAACCCACGACAGCAAGGCTACCAAGCCGTGGCAGCATCAGGTACGTATGGCATCGCTCGAGCGCAGGCCGGTCGACATGGCACCGCATGAGGGGCCGGTCAAGGTGGGGCTGCAGTTCGCAGTGCCTCGGCCCAAGTCACACATCACAGCCGATGGCCTGCGTCTACGCAAGGGTGCGCCGGCCTTGCCGATCAAGCATGGCACCAAGGACATCGACAAGCTGACACGCTGCATCCTTGACGCACTGACCGGCGTGTTCTTCGTCGATGATTCGCAAGTCGTTGAGGACTGGAACAGCAAGCGATACGCGTCGACCGTCGACCTGCCCACTGAGGTGACGCACCCTGGTGTAAAGATTACGCTGTCGCTGGAATAAAAGTGGGGCCAGCACCACGGTGTTGGTACCAGCCCCAAGTTTCACATCCCTATGAATTGAGTTGTTAGGTTATTTCATACGGTATCCCCCTGTCTAAGGTCCAACCACGCACTGATCTCAGCGCGCTTGAAGTATACCTTCGCCTGTTTGTTGGTACCCAACTTGATCGCACGAGGGAAGCCGGGCTGATCTCTTGCGTAGTTTTCTATCGTGCGTTCGCTGCATGATAGGTACTTGCAAAGGTCGGACTTGGTCATGAGTTCGGGCAGTAAATCGTCCATCAGTTGTTGCTTCCTTTCGGGTTGAACCTGCCACCTGTTGGTGGGTTGTTATCCTTGCCCTTCAAGTGGTCATCCATGCGCTTGAATAACTCGGGCTTGATCTGGTCAAGTATCTCGCCGTACTTTTCTTTGGTCATGCTCACGTCAACCAACAGCTTGGCAGTATTGGCTGATGGCAAGAACCCAAGCAGCATGCCGTGCTGCACGTCAACGAGATCAACCCAACCCTTGAGTGGGCCGTCGAGCACGTCACGTATCATGAACCTGGGCTGATCATCGGCACTGAATTGCACGCCACCTTCACGATGCCATTGGTGATAACTGCCGGCGCCACCCGTAGCCAACGATCGGCCCTCTTGCCATGCCTTGGCAACCACGTCAAGGCACAGCTGCCAGAACCGGTGCTGATCGGTCGTCGCTATCGGAAGCACTGCCTCGTACATCTGGCGCAATGCTGTCGTCATGCCAAGCAAGCCAAGTATCTCGGCGGGGTGCTCGTCGGTTAGTTTTTTCCATGCGTCACCTGGGTTGGGCATTGCCGTCACCTCTGATTGTCTCGAGCAGGGTTTCAAGAGTGGTGATTGAACCCGTTGTATTTGGATAGTGGATTGGCCCATCCTCGTACGCCTTGAGTGCATCCCGTATCAGTTGCAAGTGTCCTAACACCGTGACACCGCCGCGCTTTTTCTTTGGCTGCTTGCCGTGCTTGGCCTGGACGTGCTGATTCATGCCGCGCATGAACACCAGCTTGTCACATATCCTGCAACGTCCCTTCTCGTACATGCCGGGCTGCTTGGCCTTGGGTATTGGGTGCGCGTCGTCGTAATCCTCTTGGCACCCGGCACAACGAACGGTGAACCCGTCGCCATCACCAAGGTACTCGCCGCAACCCTCGCACATATCACCGTTCAGCATCATGTCTGCAATTTCACCCATGATTTATGGCCTCCTGAATTGTTTGATTAATAACCTAAGCTCTGCCTTTGCCTTGATAGCCGCCTCGGTGCGCTCGCATTCAACACATTGCAGGGTGTCCGACCATCGGCCACCGCCGCCGCAATCAAGGCAACGTGCTCGCTTGTGGTATTGGGCTTGGGTCATTCGTTGTCAACCCGTGCGAACCCTGTCTCCCGTCCATCTGAATCGGTCAGGGTCACGGCCATGCCATCGGCAAGGTCGGACCATCTTGGTTCATCGGTCACGCTAAACAGCACGCGCCGAAGTTCCTCGCCTGTCCGGTCAAGGTAGGCATCCCCGTCCATATCAATTTCAATCACTAGCTTGGTCATGGTATGTCCTTTCGTCGTGGATAGGGCAAGCACGCCCATCTATGGGGCAAGGCGTGCCTATCCCTGGTTTAGTCGTGCGATTGGTTGGTGATTAGGTCGGCCGCTTTCTGCGCGCGCTGAGCAGCGTTGACTACCAAGCGTGGGTCGTCGCTGATCTTGGTGCGCCAGCTCTCGATATATGCCGCCGTGTTTTCGATGATCGGTTCGTCCGATCCGGCTATGCCCATACAAAAGGCCGCGGTCATCTCGGCGGTCAGCTCCTCGCTTGCGTATCCTGGCGAGCCGAACGTGTTACCCTTCGGCCTGTTCAGGCGTGAGCTATGGCCGGTGCTATGCCCGCATTCATGGAACGCCACGGCATAATATCCCTCGGTCGTGTGGAACCTGTCCTTCTCAGGCATGGCCACGGTATCAGTGCTCGGGCAGTAGTGTGCTTGAGGGTTAGTGTCCCACTTTGGGGGGTTGTCGCCGTGGATATACCCCATCAGCAGGGCTTCGGCTGTCTCCAAGATACCAGCACCTTGGGGTGCATCATCATCGACCGGAGACTGGGGTCCGCCGGTGAATTGCTGCGCGTTGAACACGTTGTAATACTTGGTCATCCATCGGACCATATCTTGCCCCGTTTTGGGGTCAACGACCACGTTACCGGCCTTGTCCTTGGGGCTGAACGGCTTCCAGAATACAACCATGCTCGAGCGTTCGCCCTTCTTGACCCTGCCGCCGTGCTCCTTGATTTGTTTGAACGTGTACCAGTAGGGCACGCTCCACCCGTTTTCCATCTGAGCACAGTGCAACATCAGCGCATTGATACCACGGTATTCCTTATGGCTGACCCCTGAACGTGGCCGTTCGCCACCTTTCCAAGGTCGTGCCCAAGGTATGGTCCCTCGGTCGAGCATGGCGATAACCCGCTCGGTAACGTACTCGTATACTTTGTCGCTCTTACTCATGCGTGTGTCCTTTCGATTGCGTTGCGTGCCCTGTCCCGTAGTGCCATTACCCCGTCGTTGCCATCCCAGTCGCCACGGATCAACCCGTCAAGGTCATCGGCGATACGCTCAAGGGCTGCGAGCATGGTTGGTGCTGCTGCCAGCAACGGCCCGACCGAACCAACGCAATGGCCGATCGTGAGCGGGCCACCAGTGTGCTCGCAAATGATGCCACCCCACCCGTCCGGCTGGGTGCTGGGCTTGAATTCATACGGGCCGTTGTACTTGGCCATCATGCACCCGCCTTACTGGCATCGGTCGCCTCTTTGAATGTGCGGTATGGCCCATGCCAAAGATGGTCAACCGACAGTGCATCCGTGATCAGCTCAACCCTCGAACCAAACCAATACCAGCCATTGAGTATGCGCATGGTGTGTCCTCCGCCAGTCTCGTGGGTGCTGGCTACCCGTGTGTCCCGTCGAATGATCCCATCAGATCAAGGCTATTCGTAAGGTCAAGAAGAAAACCGCAAACATGCGAAAACAAGGGCACAGCCCTAAGATACAGCCTTGACAGCACCCCTGTGCACGCGGCTAAAGTAAAGCACCTCTTGCAGTACCAAGGATGGGCTGGGGTGAACACAATTGGTTAAGAAGTCCCGTACTCAATCAAAGCCTGGATATATTCCTGTTGCCGGCCTTGATTACTCTCCGGAGCATATTGCACGTATCGACGATGTCGTCCGGCGGCACCATGCCGGGGAGTCGCAGGTCGCTGCTCTGGTTGGTGCTGGGTTCTCTTCGGCATATCTTGAGCTGTTTCGTTCCCCAGTCTTTCAGGAACGGCTTCGGGTTTGGACGGCGAGACTTGAGGCAGAGTATCTCGACATGCGTGCCACTGTGTTCCACGAATCGTTAGCACTTGCACGCAATCCAGAGACCCCAGCCCACGTACGCGAACGCCATTACCGTACGCTCGGCAAGTGGTGCGGCATGGAACACGGTCCGCCTCAGCTGCCCCACAAACCTGGTCAAAGTGACACGGTTGAGGGCAAATCAGGCGGGGAAAGTACAAATGAGCCTATCGATGCAGACTTCGACACCATGCGCAAAGCACTGGAACAGCCACGACCGGGCGAACCGGGCACGATGCCGGCCGATCAGCCATAATCGACAACCGAACATAAGCTATATTATGCGACGAAAGCACATGATCCCCCGTGATACATAAGGGTGGGGGGGGGTGCCGGGCAAACAAGGTGCACCGGTGGGGGGCTTTCCCCCCGTGCCCGTGTATTAAGTCTGCCTTGCCCCCCAAAAAATTTCCAATTCGGAAGAAACCCCCTACACTCTTCTCTTGAAAGGACACACCGATGAAGAAGAACGCGACAGATACCCAGACCGATAGGGCCAACCGTTGGCGGTTGAAGGCGGAGGCCCTTTGGGATTTGCTGGACGACATCGACACGGCCAGCGATATGTTCAAGCCGGAACAGACCACTTTCTACAAGTACGTCATGGCCAAGGCCGAGTTGCGACATCGCTATCTGCACAGCGACGGTTACGTGTTGCGCGACATAACGCCGGTTGAAAGCGACCCGGATGTGACGCCATGACCGATTCTTACAACGGTTGCTTCACTGGCGATTGCCCGCACGACACGCAGGACGAGTGCATGACTGCGCTGAACGAATACTGCGGGGAGTTGGAGGCGGATCACAAGGCCATGCAGGAGAAGCTGGCCCAGATCGAGAAGAACCTGCGGTGCATCGAGATCCATCAGGTAATCGTTTGGGGTGACCCGAAGCTGAAGGATCGGTTTTACGATTCGATCGATCTGGCTGAGGATCCCACTGATGAGTAACTTCTGCACGCACGACGGTGGATTCACCGATGATCAAGAGCCCAGCCATATTGGCCCTGACGGCAAGTGCATGGATTGTGGTGAACAGGTGGTGTTCAAGGTCACCGAGCTATCACTGGTCTCGACAAAGGACATGCTCACCGAGATCGAGAAGCGGTTCGACTGCATGATCTTCTGCGGGACAGTGAATCGCACGGCTGAGAACAACGAGTTGGAGTGGCTGATGCGTGGTGGTACGCCGGCGGCGCTGGGTCTTGCTCGTTTTGCCGAGAAGAAGGCATGGCAGATCTACATGGATGATGAGACCGCGGTGGATAACCTGATCGAGCCTGACCACCAGTAATAATCCTTGGAATAATTTGCGTCCCTGCTGCGCGAGCGGTAAGGTTCTGATCCAAGGACACAGGCCGAAACCACTCTTCCCCTAGGATTTAGCGCGGGGTGGCTGGGCAGGCGACGAAAGCCAATGGTATGTACTCGCCCGGGGGCGTATCCCTCCTGTCCGTATTATGCTGGGTAGGCGCTGTTGGAGCGCACCGTGGCTACGGCCCGGAGGACGGTTCGACTCCGAACCCGGCTCATTTTTGACAACTTTTCAAAACGGGGCTTGTTGAACTAGTTGTCAAACGCTACCCTCAGTGCATCGACGGGCATTGGAAAAGGAGACACACCATGCCAGACTACCAGCCATGGATCAGTAACCGACCGCTTGACGAACTGACGCCGCGTGAGATCGAGGCTTATTGCAAGGATCACCTGGGGTTGGTGTTCGAGGGCAAAGGCCCGGACGATCTGCCATTCAAAACCGTTGCAAAAATAATCAGCCAATATCTGGTCGAGCATGGAACGTGGGGGCCGGTCGATTCTGACGACGAGATCGACAGCCCGGTTTTTGGCAAAACATTGCGGCCCACGGATGGAACGACCAAGGCGGCTGAGCAGATGGCGCGGGAAAACCCGGTCGCCATGTTCGGCGCGGTGAATCGATTGCTGAACGACCGGGGGCTGATGATTACGATTGGTGCCCTGGACGACGATGCCCCGTGCGACGTGGAATCTGCAGAGGCTTGTAATAAGGCGCGCAAGGCCGCGTTCGTGAAGGGCGAGGGTTCCGAGCTCGGGATCTACCGGCAGGGCTGGGGCGATTGCGAGGAATGGCTTGCTTCACGATCTGGCCCCCGCAACCCGGACGTTACGCCAGCATGAGCGCGCCCCAAGTCGAAAACTCGGGCAAGTGGCTCATGATGTGCGTGTGCATGATGTGTGCGTGTGCGTGTTTTATCGCGGACAAGAGCGGTGCTGGCCTGTTCATCGCCTCGGCCTTCGCTGTTTGGGTGATCGAATGAAACACCGCCTGGTCCAAGTCACGTGGGTTGATACTCGGTGTCAAGGCGGCTGGGAAGAAGCCAAAGAAGCATTGAGATTTGAAACGTGCGAGGTTGTCAGCATCGGCTGGTTGATCTCCGAATACGATAAACGCATCGTGATCGCTGGTGATTTCAACGAGTTCGATGATCAATACGCACGCATACAGGCCATCCCGCGCGGCTGCATCAAGAAGATCAAACGGATAAAGGACACACCATGAGCGAATCCCCCAAAATCACAGTATTCCTACCCCTGCGTAACAGCGCGGAGGTGATCGATGTGGGTCTGCAAAGCCTCGCCGATCAGGTCGACGCGCCACCGTGGGAGTTGTTGGTTATGGATGACCACGACGGTGCGATACCGTTTCACCTGATCGAGGAGTGGGACAAACGTTTGCGTAGTGCCGGCTGTGTGAACATTGAGCATTTTCTTCACTCGGATGACATCACGTTTATCCGCAAGATCGGCATGTCGGCCGAGTTGATTTCGGATAGTTCCAAGGTCGTGGTGTTCTGGTCAGACGACGATTATTTCTACACCAATCGATTGAAACGTGCATTCGACATCCACGAGAAAACGCCATACACGTGCCTCTATGACCGATACGGGGTGTTCGTCGAGGTTTCTACGGGGTCGACGCTGAAGTTCGATCAGGCCAAGTACGGCCAGCCATACGGGTTGTGCGGTTGTTTTGACGCTGAGGCTTGGCGTAACCTGCCGCTTGAGAATGAGGGGTCACCGGACCACTGGATGTACGAAAAGCTGATGGGGTCGGATAACAAACCCCTGGCCATCGTCATGGAGGACGAAGCGTGGAAAACCGGGGTCAATCTGAACTTCCCGCGCAACGAAAAAACAAACAGGGGCTATGCCTTTGCTTTCCCGACTGGCCCTTATAAGCGAATCAATTTCTACGATGTGTGGATGCCCGCTTTCATACGCGAGATGATCGACAATTACGATGTCGCACGTGGAACAATCGAATTAGCGGAGGTGGCCCAAACCACTCCGGATGGTCCGGATCTTCCGGTTGTCTCCGCTGACCAATCTCAATTACTTGAGTTGCTGACCGACGCCGGCATCACCAACGTTGAGGAATTGATGGATGCTATCTCGGTGCGCAATCGTGCGATCGATGAGACTTGGTGCCGTGGCTGCATGTCGGCCCAGGTCCCAACGACACCGTTCCCAGGCGGGTTGTTCATCGGGCCGGCGTTGCCTACCTGTCCAAAATGCTGCGGTGTGATGACCCAGGTGTATCAGAATGGCATGTGTCACTGCGCGAATTGCAAACACGCATGGCATGACAAGTCGGCCTCGGTGCGCATGTTCGATCGTATCAGGGGTGACTTTGATAAGTCGGCTCAGCGTGAGCAGCGTCGGCGTGAGCAGGTCAAGTGGGTATCGATTATCCGGCCGCTGATTGAGCGTGAGTGCATACGTGCAGGTGCATGGACAGAGGAGGGCGCCGGGATCGTTAGGTTTCGTGATGATTGCTCTGGGGGGTTTGATTGCCCTGTGTGCAGATTTCCGCTGACGTTCAAGGCATATCGTGATGGGCGATTTGACGCCGAGTGTGACGGTTGCCACAGTACCAAAGAGTTCAAGACGCCGGAATTGGCCTCGTCCGTGGTGGACCCGGTTCTTCCCGGCCCTGACAGTGGAGAAGGCGATGACTGATGGTGAATTGGATGTGGGGTGTAAGTTTGGGCAGTTGAGTATTGGGGTCAACACGGCCAATCTCGGCATTGTGATCGCAAAGGGGAGGATGGAACGCAACAAGCCGGATCAGTTCTTTCTGGATGCCCGACTTTCTGTGGTATTGGAGTTGGATCCGCTTTCGGCCGACGATCAGCCCGGTCAAGATACGTTCATTGAGCCAGAGGAAACGGTCGAAGCGGTCGTTGACGTGAAGGGTTACAGCGTCAACAGCAAACAGTTCGGCCTTGGCCTGACGTTCTCGCGTGAGGATGTTGATCTGATTAAGCTGATCAAGTTTGCGCAACGATCTGGTCGCATCAAAGCCACGCGCACGGGGGATGCCGGCAGCGACGACTGAGTTGAGAACGACTGGCGTTTTTCTCTCCGCCTATCCTGGCGTACCCTCGTTTGCCGGTCGGTCACTTGACAGAGGCACCTGAGCCAACTACGGTTCGGGTGCCTTCTTTTAGTTCCGGGCGAGGGCGCGGGTAACGGTGCTCGCGCTCTCTCTCACCCTTTAAAGTCAACATCATTTTCGAAAAAAACTTGATTGATACCACATCTTGTGGTTACCCTTTGCACGAATCACAAGGGCAAACGAGGGTGAGATTTCGGTTGCCCAACCGAAAGCAAGGGGAACGCAATGCCGTTGAAGCAATCGAACCCGGGCAATCCGCATGACCAGCAGCGCAGTGGTGGTTACACGCCAGGCGCTCATCGTCCGCGTCAGTCAGCACCACCGACCAACATGTTGCCCGGCCAAGAGAACGCTGCAAAGCGTGGCGCCGCGTCTGCGCTCGGTAATCGGACCGAGGCCAGCATCATGCGAAACGACAACGACAACAACAAGCCGATCGGTTAACCCATGGTTGACGCGCTCCGGTTCGATGATTCGGCTCCTCAACAGATCTTTGCCGATTCTGTTTGGTACAACATCAACCCGTTTGAGATCACGACGCTCGGCATCGATCTCGGTGCGGCGACAAGCATTGCCATCGAATGGCGTGATTCCAACGACGAAAACGTTACCCGTACCTTGGCGACCTTTACGGCCAGCGATGGGATAAACGTCGAGGGCGGCGGGCAACTCCGCAAGGTGGATACAGGCGGGGCTTCTGTCGTCGTCGGGGTCGGTATAACCCGCGGGACTGAGTAGTGTTGCACAATCTGGTCCGGCCACAGATCGTGCCGCAGACCTGTATGCTCGGCAACCGTCCGCGTAAATGCGGGATGCGCGCCTATGCCACCCCGTCCGGCCTGAACGGTATCGATCCAGCCCTGATTGGGTTTGCACGTGCAACCAGTCGTCGATTCATGAATTCGTCGGGTTGGTACGACACCGCGGTCATCGATGAAATGGCGATCGACTACGGCCACGACGGTATAAAGCCTGGCATCACAGGCCTCAAGGGCACCGAGAACCTGATCCTTCACAATACCGCATATGAGAACGCTGTTTGGAATGCCGATGGCGTGGTCGTATCTGAAAATGCCGCAACGTCGCTGGGCAGTGCTTCGGAAAATAAGGCCGCGCGGGTCAAGGAGGACGCCAGCGGCCCCGGTGTTCACGGCGTGCGTCAAACGTCAGACAGTGTGCTGGTTAATAACTTTTTCTACCATGCCGCGGCTTGGGTCGAATTCAGCGGGGCCACTTGGATTCAGCTTTTCGAATCTAACGGCGGATCGTTCGCCTTCATCAAGGACGACGGGACGATTGGCGATACGGGTGGAGATTTTATACATGCCATCCTGATCGATACGTCCGATCCCGACATCAAGATCGCAGTCATGTATTTCAAAAACTCGGGCGGCGGAACAACCGACTTCAGTGTTCGAGGCGCGGACGGTGGGACAAGCGGCGATGAATCATTTACGGGCGATAACACCACTACCATGTTTTTCATCTGGGGCGGTATTCTTGCGAACGGACCGTTCGGTATGCCGATCACAACCGGGGCGGCGACTGTCACCACGGCCGATGATCTTCTCGACTTTGACATCTCAACGCTGTGGTCACTCGCAACAGCGCGGATCTTTATCGATGTAGATTTTTGGATCCATCCTGCGTCCAGTGAGCTCCAGGTGCTTTACGAATCTTTGCCGACCCTGGACAGCACTCTGGCAGGATTCAAGACTGGTAACGTTGAATTTGATTGCATCAGCTATGACAGCGCAGGCTCAGCCAACTTTTATAATCATGATGTGACGCCGCACTTCACATGGGGTCAGCGTTGGAAGATAGAGTCGATCCATCGACCGGGGAGCACTCGAAACCAAATATCGATCGACGGGGTAAACATTCCTCAGTCCAGTACGTCCGGTAGCGGAACCGACATATGGGACCAAGCACATACGATAATGCGTCTTTATCAAACCATCGCTGCAAACCGTGTGGGTAACTTCAAGCTTTACGCGATCGAGTTGGGTTCGTGAATCCCTACAAACAAATCTTCAAGGAGCTCGATCTTGTGGTGGTGGCCTCGCTGGGCGAAAGTGTTACTCGTCCTGACTTCAGCGGTAATTCTTTTGGGTGCCATGCTTGTGGCTCGGAAGTTGATTCTCGGAACCTATTTAGGTTGGTTGTCCACGTCGGTGTGGATATAGCCGATTCGTACGATTCGTTTGCGGATGTTCCTCAGGCGACCAAAGACACATACAACGCAACTGAGCCGGCCGTTATGGCTGGCTGGGAGGATTGAAATGCCACGCCCATCAAATTGGAAGTCGGTTGAAACAGCCGCACGCGAGAACGGTGAGTTTTGTCAGCATGAGATCGACGACCCGACCGTCGACACTGACAGCACAAAGGCTTTAAAAGCCCGTCGTGATTGCCGTCACGTCGATGGTCATGGCAAGACGCCGAAGCAGGCAGCGGTGGCTAAGGATGCAGGATCACCGTCCGTCGCGTCATACAACGTCCAGGCGAAAGTATTGCGGGACATGAAACGCAATGATTTGCGCTCTATCTCAAAGGATCTGTTCGAAGCCTTGGAAGCCGCCGGCGTCGAACCGGGCGACCTCAAGGGCACATCGATCGAAGAACTCGTCGATCAGATCTTGAAGGAACGCCAGCGTCTTAACCGTGAACTGAGAAAAGCGACCGCAAAATGAAAATTCTGATGTTGCAAGCCTACCCCTGTGCTCGGAACTTCAAGATGGCTGACGCTTTGCGTGAAGCCGGCGATGAGGTTGACCTTGCATTTACCAGGGGTGGTACGCAACCGGTTCGCACGCAGGGTGGCATGTTCTGGGGCCACTTCAATTTCGACGTTCGAGACATGACTGGATTCTTTCATGACGACGAGAAAACCTGTAAAGACGCTGCGCACCATGCCAATGCAACTCGGTACGGTGATTTCTTTGATGGCGTCTACAACTGGTATAACGCTCGCCCGGTTGAATTCATTGAGTTGATGAAACCGTACGACGTTGTTCACTGTCATAACTTTCCCGATTCGCCCTGCAACAATGCGGTGGCTGCGAGCCGGATCAATGGCGTGCCGGTGATTCATAACTCGCACGACGTTTACCAACTATATGCCGGCGATCAGGCTGAAGATGAGGACAACCGGCGTTGCCTTAGCGAGATGCACACGATCGGTGCCGATGGACATATCTTTGTTTCGAATAATCAACGTGCTCGGTATGAGAATCGTTACGGCCTCGAGATCGAGAACGCGTTGGTGTTGCCTTGCTATAGCAGTCAGTCAGAGATGCCAGGCGTGAGGGCGTGGAAACGTCCGTGGGCCGACGATGAAGTGCATGTGGTGTACGAGGGCGGCTTCACGTTAGATCAAAATAGCGAGCGCGGAATGCTGAACGTCTGGCATACGCTGATGCGCGCAGGTATCCATGTCCATGTTTGGCCGGCGCATGATGTTCCCGAACTCACGTCGCTCGCTCAACGCGATTCGCACTTTCATATTCACATATCTACTGCAACCGGTGGAATCATAAAGGACATGGCGAAATACGATTTCGATGCCGGCCTGATGCTTTACAACCTGGACTTCCCTGGTGCTGACATTGGTCTGTATGGAGGGTCAATGCCGAACAAGTTGTTCGAGTACCTTGCCGCTGGCATGCCAGTGATCGCAGACCCGCGCTGCACTGACGCCTGCAAGTACTTAACGGACAATGGCTATGGCCACTATGCCAGGGCCGAGGAACTGAAACCCGATGCCGTGCTTAGGGACATACTGGCAATAGCCAAGTCCAAGGTTCGCACTGCTGATAAATCCGATTTTACTTTTGAAGGTTGCATCGAACAGGTGCGGACAATTCATCAACTTGCAATGGAGAATCGTGGCCGTGAAGAACAAGGCTGCGGCGATGCTGGTCGAGATCAACGAGAAGATCGACTGGTTGAAGCGCAACGAGCGTAAGCTCGACACGCACATATATCAGAAGCACCACCGCGTCCTCCACCGCGAGAAGGCGTTGTGGGATCCGTATTGGTTTATTGAGACCATCATCGGATACCCTGACCTTCACGAGCCGCTGCATCGCCCGATGATCGAGTGGGTGGCCTGGGGTTCCGGCCGCGAAAAACTCGAGATGTATCCGCGCGGTCACTTCAAGTCATCGGTGTTGACGATCGGCTACTCGACCTGGCGTATCCTTCGCAATCCCGAGATCCGTATCCAGATCAACAACGCTGTGTTGCCCACGGCTGTTTCGTTCGCAGAGACAATCCAAAAGCAATTTCGTCAGACCAAAGAGACTGGACCGTTGAATAGGCGCATGGCATGGCTATTTCCTGACTTTATCTTGCCCCCGATTAAGCACGCTGCCGCAACATTTAGTGTGCCGGTGAAACAGACGCTTTGGAAAAAGGAATCGACTATTGAGTCAAGCGCCATCGGTTCGGAGGATACGGGTCATCACTTTGATCTGATCGTTAACGACGACCTTGTGACCAAGAAGTGTCTCAAGGAGTCATACAACCAGTCGTGTAAGGATTATTACACCGGCCAGTCCCCGCTGCTTGACCCGCCGCCGGATCCGACTTGGCCTGACCAAACCGCTCGCCTGACGATCGGCACGCACTATGGTGAAAACGAATTATATTCCGATATGCAGAACAACGTCGGTGATATGTGTGACGACGATTTCGTGTGTCGCAAGCTGGGTCTGAAATACAAGCGTCGTGATCGAACCTTTAATCCCAACGGTAGATTCGGTGATTACATTTTCCCGACACGTTGGAACAAGAAGAAGGAACGCTCGGAATACACCAAGATGCGTAAGCAACCTGGTGGCGAGTTCATGTTTTACAGCCAGTACTACAACGAAACGCGCAACCGTTCGAATATCAAGTTCGATCGCAGCATGTTCCATCGTGTCCAACGCAATGACCCAGCCCTGCGTAACCTGAGCAAGTGGCGAAAGGTGCTGTTGATCGATCCCTCGACGACCAAGCAATACTATTCAGATCCATCGGCGCTGATTGATCTGCGGGTGTCGCCGCGCAATCAGTGGTTGATCGCCGGCATCATCAACAAGGCAATGAACTCGGACGAATTGGTCCAACTGATCTATCGGATTGCGGCCAGAGAGAACGGACTGGTAAAGGACTTTCACAAGATCATTTTCGAATCGCGTGGTTTGCAAAAGACCTACCTGACCGCGCTCAAGTATTACGGGATGCTGCCACGCGAGGACAATCCTAATGGCCTGACGCTTCCACTGATCGAACCGGTCAAGCGCAAGAATAATGACTCCAAAGAGGACTACATCGACATGCTATTGCCCATGTACCGCGAGGGTGCGATATGGCATCTCGATGGGATTCCGAATCTCACGTCATATGAGAATCAGCTTTTGTCCCACCGCAACAATCCGAAGCACGACGACATGATGGACTGCGTGGCGTTTGCCTGCGGTGCGGTCTCGGCGCCATTCGGTGATGAGGAAGAGGACGACGAGCCCGAGGATCACGGTATTCAGGGATGGTGCATGAATGACATTAAGAACTTGCAGCGCGAGATGATGCAGTCACGTATGCGTGGTGGTCAGCATCATGGCCGCGGCGTGCAGATGCAGGGAGTTGCCTGATGGCCAGCCTGTTCAAGCGTGGGTTTGACTTCTGGGAAAGCCAGGTCGATGGCGCTGTAAAAAACCGTCGTGACTTTCAGCGTGTGTGGGAGGGTTACATCGGCGCGGCCGGCGCACCGTTCTACACTCGAGCCGATACCCCTGATGGGTACGGGACAAACTGGCACTATCCCGAAGCGCGTGACGTTGTATCCAACCTGATGTTCAACGATCCTGAATGGGAAGCGGTTAACCCGAACCCTGAATACGCATCATCGGCCGACGCACTTGAGAAGATTATGGCGCAGGTTTGGTTGGACCTTCAGTGGAATAGCGTGATGCGCGTGGTTCTGTACTATGCCTATTTCACAGGGTTCGGCATGACCCGCCTTGAGTACATCCGCGGTACGGCCGCACCCCAGCAGTTGTCACCGTCACGCGAAAAGATCAACGAGATATTCAAGGCACTGCGTTCGAGCAATGATGGCTCGCTCAATGGTGCTGATCTCGCCCGGTTGGTTGAGGGTGTGGGTGACCCGGTCTACCAGAACCGCAATGAACGCCGCGGGTTTCCAAACTGGCGTCGTGTGAGATCCAGCCAAGCGTTGTGGGATCCCGAAGTCGTTGAGTTGAACCTGGGTGAAATGCGCTGGGCCGGCGAACAGCACTGGTTGCCCACTGAGTTCGTTCACAACACTGAGCTTTACGACAAGCGGCCCCGTGGTCGTGTTCAGGCCAAGGCGCGTAGCAACAGCAACGATCGCCAGTTTGGGTTTGGATTCCAGACGCGTAACGCGGTCGCACACCTTGACGATGAGTGGTCCTTGATCACTGAGATATACGATTTCACTGAACGCAAGATCATCACGATGGACCTTGAAGATCGGATCACGTTGCGCGAGGAACCATTCGAGGACGTGGCGCCGTACGATTTCCTGTCGTGGAACCCACTGCCAGAGCAGCGCATGCCGTTGCCTGATGCTTCGCTTGTGTTCGATCACGCGCAGGACAAGTCGCAGATGCGTGCTCGTCAGCGCAACATCATGGACACGTGGCGCCAGATGACCACCTACGACAGCGAAATGATCAACGATCGTGAGCAGCTTGCTGCCATGATGAACGGTGACGACACGGTGCAGGTGCCTGTCACGGTGCCTCAAGGCAAGAAGCTGCAGGATGCCATGCACCACGACCGATCGATTCCGATCCCTGCTGAGTTCGCTCATATGGATGCGCAGCTATCGGCCGACATCGCGCGTGTGTCTGGCCTTTCGAACACTCGTAGGGGTACTGGTAACCGCAGTCGAACATCGGCATTTGAATCACGCGCATTGGAACTGGGTGGGGACATATCGCTTGGTGACAAGATCCTTGAGGTCAATAACTTCATGCAGCGCCACGGCACTGGTGTGACCACGTTGATCAGGCAGAACTGGTCTCCCACGTTGATCGCTGCATTCAGTGGTGAGCGTGATAACGACGCAGAGACCAGAGAATATTTTGACAAGGTGGCCCAGTCACTAGCGGCCGGCGTCGACCCCGCTTCAATCCCTGTGGTCCTGCCACGCATGACGATTCTCGGCGAGCACGTCGTTCGCCCCGTGTCTGGATCAATGCAGGCGCGCGACGACATGGCTGACTTCCAACTGAACAACCTCAAGTACCTGGCCATGCTGCAAAACCCTGAAGTGTCCAACAGCTTTGCAGCTCGTTGGTTCTTCAAGCGGATCGGTATTCGAGGGGTGGCCAATGCTATGGCGCCGAAAGATATGAGTGGTCTTGGTGAGTTCCAAGCGGTCGGTGCGAACCAGCCCGGACAGCAACCGGTCCAGCCGGAAGCGGTGCTCGGTCCGAACCAAGGCGCTGCGCCTGGATTGCCAGGCGGTAACAGCGGCGGCGAACCTCAACTGAGTTTGGTGGGATAGCCATGCCGGATTATGTCTACACGTGTACGAATCAAAAATGCCAAGCCGTGTTCACGGAATGGCTTAACCGTTTCATGAACAGGGAGGAGGGTGACGATAAATTAAAATGTCCAGAGTGCGGGTCTGTAGCGGAGTATGACCTTCGCGCCACGCACTTGGACGACGCCCAGCAATGTGGCGAGGGCAGTTTCGAAGGATGGGAATTCATGGCGCCAGGGTGCGATGACAAACCCTTTTACTACCGGACCCCAAAAGAGTACGACCGGAAGTTGAAGGCACGCACGAACCTGGTGACATTGAAAAGTGGTGCAGCGAAACCAGCCGGCCGCAGTTGGGGCATGTCGCAGATTCCGAGTAAGACGAAGATCTCGGACTGCATAAAAAACGGAGGTGATTGAAATGTCAGCAAACCAATTCGGGTCGGCCAGTGTGGCCGGTAGCTCGTTAGGGACTGGCGGGGTGGCATCATGACGGTGACACCTGAGGACCTTGCCAAGATGAATCAGCCAGTGAATCCGGACGACTACACGGATCCGACGCTGAAGGCGCAGGCGCAAGAGATGAACAGGTTGTTCACCCAGACACAGCAGGCTTTGCAAGCGGCCATCCGCGATCGCAAAGAATGGGAAACCAAACTGCCGGACATGGAACTCATGGCCAAGGAACATACTTGGATGAGGAACAACGGTCCCATCAATTCGTACCTGGAAGGTGTTCGTGCGGGGACTATTAACCCGAACGACCCGCAGGGTATGGCGACTGCGAATCGTGGCAACCCGCAACCGAACAATGGCGCACAACCTCCAGCCGTACCCAACCAGAGTGGGTTCGATTGGAGTACTTTGCCTGATCCAATGGTGGACAGTGGCCAGTTTGGTTCGCAGTTGCAGCAAGGTATAAGCAGCATGATTGGACCCCAGGTGACGGAGGCTGTTACGGCAGTCATGAATAATCAGTTCGCACCGTTGCTGAGAGAGCTCACGAATCGTGAAGTTGGTCGGAGTACATCCGAGCAAGAGCAGCGTTTCGGGGCAATGGAAGCAACGTATCCCGATTGGGCTCAAGTAAAGGACGCGGTTTTGGCTGACCTAAAAGCCTACCCCGGAATGGACTTGGGCAAAGCCTATCGGGGCAACGGCGGAAGCGGACAAACGTTCGCCGAAGCCTCGCGTGCGAATCTGACACCGGCATCTGGTGTTAAACGTAATGCTGAAGATGGGCCGAAAGATCCCAAGAGTTGGGATTCAACGGCGGAATTTGTCGAACAGAGATTTTCTGAGCTAACCGCACCTGCGCCTGCCCAACCTGGTACACCCGGTCTGCCCGGTCTACCTGGTATAGGATCACAACCCGCGCCGGCCGGTGTGCTGAGTCAATTCTGATCGAGTAACCATAGGCTTTAAGGAGCCGACCTATGTCGTTTCGTGAGACAGGCTTTGGTCCCGGTAACATTTCGGACCTCGCCGTCTATACCCGAGCGGAGTACATCCAGAACAATCTGGTGGACATCGTTTCGGGCAAGAGCAACATGGTCAAGTTCTTTGCCAAATCCGACGTGAACTCTGCGTTCCGTGAACGGATGAATCTCAGCCCGCGTGAGATGCCATTCCTTCAGGGTCCTCAGATCGAAGTGCCTATCCTAGATAACCTCGGTTCGATTGAGTTTATCAATGGTGCCAGCACCCTAAACACGACCTCTCCGCGCAACAGTACGCTGGCGCGCTACGAGTGGAAGGAAATGGTCGGACCGGCCATGGCGTTAACCCGCCGCGACATTCTGTTAAACCAAGGTAACCGCACGCAAATCATGAATCTTGCCCGCCTCCAAGCGGACAATTCCATGAAGGCTGTGGTCGAGGATCTGGAAACTTTCATGGGTGGAAGTGCTTCTGGATTCGAGATTCTTGGTTTACAGGATCTCGTTGAAGATTCACCGACCTCAACAATCGGTGAGATCAATCGCACGACAACCGCTGCATGGCAGAACTACGCTGACGCTGTGGCGATTGCTAACTTCGCAACCAATGACGCTGGCTTCAAAGCAGCGGAAACCATGTACGTTGCAATCAGACGCGGTATGGAAAAGCCCGACGTTTACTTCACAACGCCGGACATCCAACGCTTCTGGACGCAGTACTTGGTGATCAAGGGTACGTGGAATACCTTTGAGAATTCTGCCATCGAGCAGGACATTGGCCGTGACGTCCCGTGGTACCACGGTGCCCCGATCGTCGCGTCTGATGGCGTGGCTGCGAACCACTTTTACGGTCTGAACACCCAGACGATCTTCCTTGCCTTCATGGAAGGACAACAGTTCGTCGAGACCGGTACAGTACGGGCGTTCAATTCGCTGCAGACAGTGAATTGGATCTATGCGATGTTGAGTTTTCTCATCACAAACCCGGCGCGTAACGGCGTCATTACCGACATTCAGGATTTCTAGGTATGAACGGCGGAATATATATTCCAGCGTTGCCGCAAGGGGTCGAAAGGCTCAAGCGGTATACCAAGAACATCCTGAAGTTGGGGCAGCTGTACCAAGATCCCGAGGATGGCAACATCTATCGCTGGATCGAGGTGGACGGTTCCTCAGCGTCGGTGAAAACCGGTGAATCTCTCACTGACACAGCAACGTTTGGCACGGTAACGAACGATCGTACCGCGGCCTTCCTGCGCTGTTCAGGTGTTGGTGAAGCCGGTCTGACGTTGTCACCTGGCGAGTTCGGTTTCGTTCTCGTCCGAGGTAACCATGCCAGCTTGGAGCTGGATGGTGATGACGATGTTGTCAAGAACGATACGATCTATCTGCACGCATCCACGGATGGTGTGGGCGATCGTGCCGTAATTGGCGCAGCGTCAAACGGTGTGACCAAGTTGCCGTTTGCTCAGGCGAACGCCAACGACATCACATCCGGCGACCGTGTGTCGGCATACGTGAATTGCAAAGAGTTCGTGTGAGTCTCATTGCATCGTGACTTAAACCAAGGTCGGGGGGCTGCGAGAGCAATAACCCCCCGGTCTTTTATTCTCTGGAAGGATTCTTGAAATGGGAAATGTAACGGCCCACGACCTGATCGGGCAGGGGATTGATCCCCGAACATACAAGGCGCAGCGTGATGCTGCCGGTATTGTGGAGCAGTCGAAAGACTGTATTCACTCTCCTGAAAAGTTGCTTGCGTTGGAAAAGATCGCGCGCAACCCCAAGGAGATTGAGCGTAAGTTGAAGCTCAAGCATTACGTGCCGCAGGTTTTGATTGATCATTACTTTCGCACTGTCGGCCAAGTCAAGTTTGCCAAGAAGGAAGCACAGAAGGCGAAACTTGAGCAGGAGCTTACGGACGCTCCTCTGAATGTCGGTGCATATACACGCGAGGAATTGCAAAGCTTCCGCCAGGAAGAGTTGATCATGCTTTGCCGCACCTACTCGTCATACGGTATCGACATGCGGCACTGCATTATGACAACCCCGCCGCACCATATGATTAACTGGATTTTGCGTGGCCAGCAGAAGGCTGGGGTAACGCTGCCCAATGTTGATCTTGCTCCTGATCCGCAGTCGACCGTGATCAACACCGCGGCCGAGCAGGTAGCGGCGATGCGTGAACCTCACATCAGTCACATCGATGATGATGATTTGATTCAGCAAGAGTCTGAATTGGCAGAGAAGATGTCGACGCCTGGTGGTGTCGATGAGCTTATTTCGGATGCGGTTGGGACCGGCACACCGCCGGCACATCTGGTTGATCAGTTTGCTGGTGAGTCGATAAGCGAGACACCGCCTGATTATATCAACGGTCCGCCAGTGGGTATCCTTGGCGCCGATGGTCAACCTGCGGCACCGGGCGATCCGGCGTCTGCCTTTGCAGCGCCACCTGCGATCCCCGCTGATCCGGTTGTGGACGACACAGCGACCGACTGAGGAGTGAAGAATGTCTTTCCGCGTGCTGCTTGATGGAATGATCGACTACCTGGGTGAGGCGACTGACCCGGATCAGGAGAAGCATTACAAGTATCTGCTGAACAACTCGTTGCAGATGATTTCCGAGGATGAGCCTTGGGATTTTCTGAAGCGGCGTGGTGTGGTCAAGTTGTTGGGTCCAGTCAATACTGGAACCTTCGATGTGACAGCCGGCAGCACGCGGGTGGATGCCAATACCGTGACACTCTCATATGACATGGTAGGTGGCGAGATTGACTTCACCGTTACAGACGACGGGACAAGGTACGAGGTCGTTGCCTACGATGCACTCAACAGCCAGTTGGTTTTGAACATCCCATTTCAAGGGGCCACTGCTGTTGGTGTGGCATTCAGCCTGACCAAGTTGCTATACGTATTGCCGCATGATGTGGGGCATTACCACGTCGGCAAGATGCAGGAGCAGAGGCGCGTGGTCACGGGTCATGGTGACGAGACAAGCGATTACACAGACCCATACGGTGATTCACGTGGTGTCCCCAGCGGCATTGCCATGAAGGGTCACACCGACGCGGCTCTGTATAACACTGGTACTGTGACGATCGTCCATGAAGCCGCGGCTGTCTTAGGTATTGGCACCGTGTTTGATGCCGAGTTTGTTGGGCGATCCTTCCGTGTGGCTGGCGACATGCGCATGTATAAGATTCTGTCGGTGACCGACGACCTGAACATGACGCTGGCCGAGGTGTATCGGTCTGAGCAGGATGACAACGATGACGTAACCGCCCTTAAGTTCGAGATCGAACCGAAGGGATCGGCCGAGGTTTCGTTTGAGTTTGGCTTACCGGATCAAGACATGATTCATAATTTTGTTTACACCGCGATCCAGGATTGGCTGGTCAGTGACGATGAATACCCAGCGTTCCCTGCGCGCATGTACCAGACGATCCATGCTCATATCAAGTGGCAGCTTATGGAGGAAGAGGACGAGCCGGTCGAGGTCGTGCAGAATGCCGAGAAGCGTTACAACACGTACAAGAAGCGGCACCTTACCCGACATCGCACGATCAACCCTCAGTACCAGATGCCTTCGCGCGTCAAGCGTGGCCGTCACTTCCGCAGGTTCGGTGCTGACGCATCGGGTGTCGATGGTGCGGGAGGCATCATCTGGGGCATCGGGGGCTGACGCATGCCTGGACGCACAGTATTCAATTACCAGGAGGGGTTCGGTGGGCTGTGGTCTGCCGGCACCCAGTCCGAAGCACCTGATAAATCCGCGCAGGTTTTGCAGAACGCAAAGTTTGTGTCCGGTGGATTCCAAACGATCAACGGTTGGCAGCGCATCGTGCGCACCAAGTTGGTCGGCCGTATCCGTACGCTCTATGACTATCAGGATGGCACGAACCAGCACGTACTTGGTACGCACAACGATGAGCTGGTCGAGTGGAATGGCACGACTGGTGCCGGTGGTACTTGGACTGTGCTCAAGACAGGCTTCAGCGTTGAGAATGTTCCGACCAACCTGGGCTTCCGTTTCTCAATGGTCACCGCTTACCGTCGTTGCTACATGCAGAACGGTGTCGATGCTGGCCAGATCTATGACGGCACTGACGTATTTGACTGGGGCCTGCCTGCTCCGCTGACTGCGCCCACCGTTGCAGGCCAGAGTGGCACATTCGAAAACTTCAACGGCGAGATGGAGGAGTTTCACACCGAGCATTATTTCTTTAAGCCTGGTGACAGTGATGTTGGTTCGTTGCCGCATAACAATCGAGTGCCGGATAACTGGACCAACGTCAATCGCACCGGTTGCTTTGAATCGGCTGATGCTTTCAGCGGTTTGCGTTCGGTGCAATTATGGTCGGGGAAAGAGGACAAGTTATTTCTGACCGCTCACTTGGACCAGCCAACCACGAAGCTGGACTTTGATGTTGGATTAAATGCGTTGTCTATGCAGTTGGCAGCTAACGATAAAAATCCTGAATGGAATTCCTATTACCACGGACGCGGTTACTGGGTGGGAAGGAACATAATCTACACCAAGGGTGGTGCTGGTGAATCGTTGGAGGTCGCGTCGACCACTGCGATTGTAATAGGTTTAGGTACGGTGACACTCGTTGACCCCAGCCCTGTTGATTCAGCCGGTCTGATCAAGGTTTCTGAAGGGTGGAATTGTATCGGAGGTCCATTCGACGGCGAGCTATCGTTTAACCTGCTCGATCATCCTGAGTTTCCGCTGGGTGTCGGTGGGGACATGAGCTTTTCGGCACAGATAAAGACCGAGCTTGCCGCTGGTGAGCTCGAGATTGAGTTGGTGGGTGACAGTTCAGGAAGCACAATCATCAGCAGCGCCGTCGTTGATGCCTACGAACAACTGACTGGCACGCACACATTCACAGCTGCCGACGTATCGGCCGAGATCATACTGCGTGTGAAGGATCAATCTCCTAACCCATGGGAGCCCCTTGATTCGTTCGGTCTGTTTGATGAGGTACGTGTGGTGGCAGGCTCTACACCGCCTGGACCTGGTGGTGATCTCGAAGGCACATTCAAATACAAGTGCGTGTTTGTCGACAGTGCTGAGGACGGTGGGGACGGTACGTTTTCTCCGATCGGTCCTGAGTCGGACAACGTCACGGTCACCGCCGGCGTCATAGAGTTGACTAACATACCTCAACCGCCTGGTGCTGTTGGTGAGCACCCGTCCACGGACATCTATATCTACCGCGCTCATAGCCAGGACGGCGGCGATAGTTTCACACTGTTTAATTTTGTGGGCAAGGTAGCTATCGGCGTCACAACGTTCAGCGACACGGTGCCGCAAGTTGAAGCTGAAACCAATGCGCTATGCAAGGACGATATCATTGTGCCCCCGCGCGGACGCTGGCTGGTATTCCATGAGGGTCGCATGGTGGTGGCCGGCGACATCTCGGTCGCTGCCAATGCTGATGATCAACAGACGATTTTCTTTACTGACCCGTTGGATGCCGGTGCCTTTCGAACTCGTAACAAGATCAAGCTACCGCTGCGCGACAACGATGGGATCACTGGCCTGGCCGTCAACCACGATCGGCTCTATGTGTTCACGCGTGATTCAATATTTCAGATTTTGTTCCTTGGTATACCTGGCCAGCAGCGCATTTTGCCTGTGTCGACGGGCATTGGTTGTTATGACGGTCATACGATTGCTATCTACGAGTCACTTGTATTCTTTGAGGGGCCGGCTGCAATCTATGCGATGAACGCGCAAAACCAATTCACCAAGATCTCTTCTGATATCAAGCTATCGGTCGACCGAGACTTTGATCCGTCGATCGATCGGTTCGGTGTGATCTTCCAGAACCGGTATGCAATACAGGGCAACATCTCACAGATCTATGTCTACGACATCGAGGAAGGTGGCAAGTGGACCTTCATCTCCAACGGCCAGCAGTGGTCACACGTTGGATCAATCCAAGAAATCAATGCAGCTTTCCCTGAAACACTGAATCGACTGAAGCTTTATATGAGCGATGTTGAGGGGTACACGTACGCGTCCGATCCCGACTTCTATGCGGCTGGCGTGCAGGTTGCTGACTCCACACTGACGGGTAACCCAACCAGCGGTACCGTTGGTGGTGGCCAGACTACCCTGACGGACACGGGCGCCACGTTCCTGGTCGACGAGGACGATCTTGAACAGTTGCGCATGGAGATCGTGCGTAAGGATTCCAAGGGCAACATACTTAATACTCAGTTTTTTGTCATCCTGTCCAACACGGCCACGGTGCTGACGTTGGATGGTGAGCTGAAGGATGAGGACGGCAACAGCGTAGCACCGGCCACGACGGACTTCTACAGGATCGCTCCGATCGTACTGCGTTGGGTCTCAAAGGCGCACGACATGGGGAATACCGGTGTCGACAAGAAGCTCAAGCGCGTGGCTGCAAAGGTGGTTGACCTTGGTGGTGACGTAACGGCCGTCGACATCGCGCTTGGTTGCAACTTTAGTTCTGGGCGTGTGTCGTCGGTGATCTCTAAGGTTATCAACAAGCGATGGATACGGTGTCGTGGCAAGGGCCGGACGTTGGCGTTCACAATTATCTTCAATGAGCCGGGCGCGCGCGTGCGCATCGAGGACTTTCAAGCGGAGTATTCACCCCGCAGTAATAGGATTCGTGGTGGCTGAGGTACGCAAAGCATTCCCAGGTGAACAGAATTACAACCTCACTGATGCGAATCGTCAGATTGAATCGTTGATCGGCGTGATCAATAACAATGCCGACTGCCTGATTGCGTTGACTGGTACTGTCACTGCGCCGGCCGCGGGTCCTGGTGGTGGTGGTGTTGCACCTCCGCCGGCATTGCCCCCTGCAATTACGGATGATGATCTGTGTGACATTGAGATGCGCGCGTGGCTGTGGAGGTTTCGTCCATGAGTCTGCTTGGTGCGCCAATGGGACAGGTTGTTGTTAATGGGTCAGCGCAAACCCTTGTGGAGGGCGAGGTCGGTGCGCAAGTATTGCTGGGCTCGATCATATTCTCCAACACCACTGATGTTAAACAGTGGGTGACTTTGTATTTCGATGCGGCTGGCCTGACGTTTGATGAAACCACTTCGATCCTTTGGAGAAAGATCATCCGACCCAGGCAGTTTAAGGACTACCACTTTGCCATCACGCTGGATGGTGTGTCAAACATCGTCGCGGTCAGAGGTAGTGGTGGGGTTACGGCTTCAGCATTCGGAGCCAGAAGGACGTTGGTCTGATGGCAAGTGATCCACAAGAAGTCATATTCCAAGCGATCGATCCAGACTGCGATGTGCAGGATGTGAAAATGAATACACAGAATGAAGTGGCCATCTCGGATGCCACTCTTCGTGATTTAGCGTATACTCAATTGCTCGAGTTAAGGGCCATGCACATTACGCTGGCCAGGGGTTTGGGCGTAAACAGAACGGAGATTAAAGATGTTGATCAATGATCCCAATGGGCCGGCGGCAAAGGTTACCAAGGTTGGCGAGTTGCTGGTCAAGGGTGTGCGTGTTCCGCAGTACGCCTTCACCGGCTCAAAGAACTTTGCTTCAGCGGCAACAATGATATGGGTCCGCAATAACGACGCGAACCGGGTGATGGTGATCGACAAGGCGATCTTTGCTTCGGATGCCAAGAGCCAGTTACGGATTCACTTCCCAACGGATGGCGATGGTACTGGCACGGCCAAAACCGCGATCGCGTTTGACCGGACCAAGGCCGATCAGCCATCGGTTACGGGTACTGAGGACGAGACAGTCAACACGATTGCCAGCGGTGAGATCTTGCTCGACACCGACATGGGGCCGGACGACCCGGTTGTCTTGGATACGCCGATCGTGCTGGGTAATACCAACCAGTTCGCGGCCGACCTGACAACGACGCCATCGGCCCTGGCCTTTTACGCGGTGATCTTCCACATGGAGGACAAGGACTGATGCCACATCAACGTGGGTTTGGACAGGTTCAATCTGGGCAGGGTGGGTTTGGTACGATACTGCAAAACCAACCGCCACCGTTCCAGAACGACTTCACATCGATCTTGGGAAACATTCCGGGGTTGGGTCAGCAAGGTATAGAAGGCCAGGCGTTGCAGGGTGCCCAGACCACGGCCCCGAACCAGCAGCCCTTCAGCCAGAACCAGCAGGTTGGTTTTCTATTGGCCAATCTTCTGGGCCAAGGAATTCAGGGCAGTGCGCAGGGCAACCTCGATGCGCAGGCGTTTCAGCAGTTCACTGAGAATCAGAAGATTGCTCAAGGCACGTTGATGGATCGGATCAACGAGATCCTAAACAGCCCGTTCCTTCAGGATTTGCGTACGCGTGGTGCCGACCTGCTTAACCTGCAGACCACCAACCCACAGCGCGCGGCCAATCTACAACAGGCCAACGTGTTGCAGGAGCAGGCGGTTGAGTCGCTTAATGCTGACCTGGCCCGTCGTGGCCTGGGTGGTGGGTCCGGTGAGGAAGGAGCCAGTCGCGGCGCCATTGGCCGTGCGTTCGCCGATATCGTGCTGCAGCAGAATGCGGCCGACGTCCAGCGTGGTGAGAACCTTACGTCCCAGGCGTTCCAGTTTGAGCAGAATGCACTGGCTCCTCTGTTGCAGCAATTGGCTGCGATGCAGGCGCAACAGCCTGCGTTCCGTGGTGCGGCCGGGCTGAGTCAGTTTGGTGCGTTGGCGGGTGCCGGCATCGGCGCGGCATTCGGTGGTGCCGGCGGTGCTGCAATTGGTGGGTCACTCGGAGGCAGCATAGGGAGCTTGTTCTAATGGCAAACGGCAACCCGTTCGTCCCTGCTGTCGGTCAGTTTTTTGGTCCGCAGCGTCCGGCAGCACCCACTGCACGTGACATCCTGGGTCCGTTCGCACGCACTCAGATTGCAGCGGATCAGTTCCCTGGATTGCTTCGTGGGGTACAGGCGGCCGGCGTGGTGGACGACATCGCATTGAATAACCTGCTGGCTACCACGCTGGGGTCTCAGCTTTCCAAGGACATCGGCGATATCGTGGCCGACCCGACCGGTGCCAACCAGGGCCGCGGGTCGTCTGGCTTCATCGATTCGATCACAAGGCTGGCCGCGTTGAATGACCAGGTCCAGTCCAAGCGATCACAGGAAGTATTGCAGGCCGGCCAGCTTGCGGCGTCAATGGTTCCCAACTTCCAGTTCCAGCGTACCCAGTCCCAAGACCCCAGATTCGTGGACTTTGGTGACCCGAACGCCGGTGTCGGCCAGGCTTTGACCCAGCTGGCACAGTTTGGGGCCACTCAGCAGGGCCAGCAGGGCGCTCGTGAGCGTCAAGAGCAGGCAGGCCCATCTCGTGTCGAGCAATTACTTGAGGCCGTGCTGGCCCAAACAGGGCAGGTTCAGCCTCAAGCTGTTCCGGTTCCACCTGGGGCCAAGGTCAAACCGACACCAGCCAAGGGCAACAAGGTTGTGGAGGTGGTCAATGACGAGGGCACGGATACGGTGTTCGTGGAGGTCGACGCCACCACGGGTGAAACCACAGACCCCTCAGCCCCAGCCAGCGTGCCGCGTAAGGCTGGATCTGCGGCCGAGGTTGAGGTTGGCATTGAAGAAGCGGTGGAAACACTGGGTACGCCACTGGTTGAATCACCTGCCGGATCTAAGTTTGTTGACGATCGTGTCAAGAAGCTCATTCAGGATATGGTGTTTGCGACAGACCCCGACCTGGCGAAGCTGACACCGAATCAGCGCAGGCGGTTACGCGAGAGTGGTTTCGCACGTGCCTTTTCCCGAACGATTGGTGGCGAGGCTGAATCTCAGAGCGTTGTCGATCGCGCTAGAACGAAGGCCGGTAATCTTTCAAGAAAAGTATTGGCCCGCGGTCGAGACCAGCTGGGACCGGCCCTCGGATCTGATGCGGTTGCCAACAATCCGGAACTACGTGACCTCATTGAGGCTGCTCAAAAGGCTGGCTTTGACTTTGATGCTGCGCGCCAGACTGGTACGCCGGCGTCGACAGACAAGCCGTTCCTCGAGATCGGCAGGGGTGCCAGCCCAGAGGAATCACGGGCGATCCTTGCGTTTGCCAATGCAGTGCGTCGTGGCGAGGTGGATGAGGAAGTTGTTCTGGGACTGGTCACCAACCCTGCGACACGGGGCAAGCCATTCAGGTTTGCATTGACCGGTGATACTCAGACGATTGACCCTGGTCTGGCCGTCGAGATCGTCAAGGCAGTGAGGGCACAGAATGCGGCGGGCACGGGCTTCGTCCCTATTTCATTACCTCCGGGGTAGACCATGGCATTGCCAGTAAACAATTCAGCTGACCTGGTGGCCAGCATCTTGCGCCGACGTCTGGCCGAAGTGCCTGGTGCGTCACCGACTTTGGGTATTGCCCCGCGGTCGACGCCCAACCCACTGGATTCACCGGTGAACCGTATCGCCGACATCATTGCCAATCCCTCGGTGGTGGCCGGCGCCACCCGGCAGAGTTTTCTGGATTCACTTGGCGAAGCAGCGCCGAACCTCGAGGTCCAGAACCGGCGTGAGGACGACAACGACACGTTCCTCGGCCCGCTCATGGACACGATCGACTTCATTTCGCAGCCGTTCTACGGCATCCGCAACATGCAGCTGAATGCCCTGCGTGGTGTCCAAGGCAAGCCCAGCGTAGGGGCCTGGGAAGCGTTCTCATCTGGATTCAGCATGGACCCGAACCAGCGCACACGGTCCACGTTCACCGACATACTGATCGAGGCCGGCGTACCAGAGGGGTTGACCGTCGATCTGCCTATCCTGGGTAAGGTAACGGCACGGGGAACGCTTGGCCTGCTGGTCGACATCTTGGACCCCAGCCTGCCTGACAACAAGCTGCGCCTATTCAGTCGCACGTCGCGCGGCAACAAGGAAGTCAATGCAGCGATACGCAAGGCTTCAATAGATGCTCACAAGGCGCTGCCCAAGGATTTGAAAGACCCCAAGAAGATTGAGGAATTTATCCAGAAATTCATAGGTGATGCTGACAAAACAATGATGTTGCGGTCATTCAGCGAAGAGGCCAAGGCCGGTCATCGTGCGCTGGTGTCCCTGTATGGGGTCAACATCCTTCCTACCCCGTTCAACGTCAAGGTATTTGAGGCATTTGCCAAGGCCGCTGATTCGTTGGGGGGTGTTCCGCTGCTCGGTAGTATGACCAAGGGCCTGCGTGGCCGGCCGCTCAAGCGTGTGATGAATCAGTTTGCGTCCGAGAACCAAGGCATGCGCAACATGCGCGTCAATGAGATGGCCGAGGGACTGGTTGAAACCGCGCGCAGGGTGGCCAAGTTGCCGCAGGAACAGAGGGACACGATCGTACCGTTGCTTGAGGGCTCGATCGGTTTTCGCAGGATAATTGCTCAGGGCATGGAGTTGGGCAAGACCACTCCCGAGATCGTAGCTGACATCCGAAAGATGTACCCCCGTTTCCATGCGAAACAGATCCGCGAGGGCATGAGCCTGATGGAAATCCTTGAGGAAACCAAGCTCAAGATGCGTGATTCGTTGGATGAAATGACGCTCGGCGAGTTGGGTGCGACCGGGCGCCTGCCTGATGGCGTGACCAGTGGCACCACCTATGCTGAGTTTCAGGCCCTCAAGTTGCAGGCCACCGACAACATCGACAACATCGAGGCGATCGCTGCCCGCGGCCAGGCTGACTTCGGACCGTTGAAGGGCCACAAGATAGGTGATTCAGTGATCGTCAAGATCCTACCTGAAGGGGCACGGAGCAAGACAGTCGGTGGTCGTGTTCGTATTCTCGATGTGCTGCCGGATGGCACCGGTGTGCGTGTGGAGTATCAGTCCGCGCTCCAAGGCAGGGGTATTATTCCGGGCTCTCTTACGGGCAGGCCGCAGAATTTCATTGTTCGAAGCAAGGGCCAGATTGAGGATATCAGGTTTGACGATCGGGCAATCACGTTGGTGGCCAACGCGTCAACGCTCTCGAAGCGCCGGCGCTCATTCAACTTGGCGCGCATCAAGAACCCTGAGACCAAGGCCGCGGTCGACCAAGCCGCAAAGGAATTTGACGATCTGGCTGAGCAGTACAGCCGATTGGTGGGGATTGAATTCCTGCCGAGTTTCGCAGGACCACGCGAGTTAGGTAAGCACGCGACTGAGTCCCGTCGTGCATGGGCCAACGCTCTCGACATCGAACCGGTGCCGATGCAGAAAGCACTGGCCCTGCCTGAAATGAAGCGTGCGATCAACGAGGAACTGGATGTGGCCACCCGTGTTTCACGTGAAACATTTGAGGCTCAGACCGGCACCGTATATCGCATTGAGGGTGATGAGTGGCTGTCTGATGTGAGTGATGAGGCCGGCCCGCTGCTGATCAATGAGCGTACTGGCATAGTCCGGCCGCTCGATGAGATGCTGGATGCCGATGGCTTCCTGCGCGCCGAGGGCGATGCCGCCAGGCTTAGCGTCGTGCCGTCTGAGGAGTTGGCCGTCAAGGTCCGCAAGGAAATGGGCGACACGATCGACAATGCAGACTTCAACCCCAAGTTTCGCAAGTCGGCAGAAGCACAGGCCAACCGGTTCAACAGGGCACAGGAGACCATCGATAACAAGCTGACCAAAGGCAAGATCGATGACCGCACCCGTATGGCCGTCGAGATAGCGCAGAAGCGGCAGGCCAGACTCAACATGGCACGGCCGGCCATGCTGACGGATGTGCCGGATAAGTACAAGCCCGGTAGCCCCGATGCCTACTTCGCTGATGAGCGATACTTCAATGCGATCAAGGTGTCTCGTGATGCCGGCGCCATCGACGTTGGTGTCAATGGTGCGTTCATTCTGCGAGCACAAGATGGGTCAATCATCCGAGGTGAACGCTTTCCGGTTTCGAAAGAAGTGGACGAGATCGTGTTGGATCTTGAGCGTAAGTTGGCAGTAGTTGCCGACGAAGAATTGGCGCGTGACATCCTCGATGACATCATGGAGGTGGGATATTACATGCGCGTCCCTATAGACAAGTTCGCAAGAGTCATTGAGCGGATGGGACCTACATTCAGCCCCAATACACGCAAGCGTTTAAGTACTTGGCTTTCGTCTAGCGGACACAGGTCAATAACAACTATGACTTCCGAGGAATTCGCACGATTTAACCAGCAGCATAAGACCAGGTTCAGCCAGTTGTTTGAGGCCGGTGAAAAGAAAAAGCTTTATAAAGAAATGGGCGACGAGGCCCCTGAGTTCAGCATGTTCTTTGACACTGAGCACCCTGCTATACGTACGTTCCAACGCATCAGTAAATCAATTCGCGCGCAGACCAATGCTGATTTCGTAGCGGAAACGGCCGAGTTCTTTGCCACCAACAGTGGTGCTAAGTTCAGTGTCAAGAGTGCGACCGATAAGCAGGTGATCGATGCGTTGGCTGCACGTCCAGGCCACTCGCTCTATGTGATCAAACGCCAGTTGGATAAGACGATCGGCAAGGTGGCGCGTACCGACGATGAGATCCAGTCCGCTGTTCAGCGTAATGCCTTCGAGCCTGATGCCAGCATGGTCAAGGTTGAGGAAGGAAGCCTGAAGGATCTGCGCAAAGGCAAAGACATGAACGTATATGTTCTGCCGGATGAAGTGGTCCAGGAGTTGGAGTCAGTTCATCGGGTCATGTCCACCCCAAACAGCATAAAGGAATTGGCCAAGGGATATCGCAATTTCATGAGTCTTTACAAGGGTTTTGCCCTGATGGCACCCTCGTATCATGCACGAAATACTGCCTCGAACTTTGTTACCAACGTCGTCGCCGGCATCCGTCCGAACGCATACGGTGAGGCCATGCAGTACACGAATCGCAAGCGCGGGGTTGCGATCACCGGCAGCATCATCGCTGATGATGGCGTGACCGTGATTGAAAAGCAGGACATGCTTGAGCAGTTGCACCGGCGTGGCATCCTCGGCACTGGGTTCATGGGCGTTGAGTCAGCTGAGGCGATCGAGTCTCAGTTCAAGCGGCCGGGCATCAACCCGTTACGTCAGAACTTCTTCGCGCTGCGTGCCAATCGCAAGGTGGGGCAGTCGATCGAGGATCACTTTCGTGTCGCACACTTCATTGACATTTGGAAAAAGACAGGCAACGCCTCGGCCGCTCAACGATCGGTGAACAAGTACCTCTATAATTATGCGAGGGATCTACCGACGTGGGAAAAATGGGCCACCAATGTCGTGCCATTTTGGAGATGGCTCAGAAATAATTATCCGGCGCAAATTCAGATTGCGATCACCAACCCCGGCAAGCTGAGGCTGTTGGGCAATGCCAAGCTGGCGATGGAGTCGGACAACAAAGAGTTCTTCCCGACTGAGCTGATGCCTGAGTACATCAAGAAGGGCCTGGGTGTGCAGCTACGCACACGTGATGGCAAGCCTGAGTTCTTCCTACTCAAGGGGTTCGTTGCGGTCGGCGACCTTGACGATGTGTTCAAGTGGGTGGGTGGCAGTGATGAAACCAGTGGCCTGCAAGAATTGGTGACGACTGGGGTTAATAGCCTTGGTCCATTCAAGATGCCGATCGAAAGTGCATTCAATCACAGCACATTCTTTGGCAAGAAGATCGAACGGTTCGAGGGCGAGACCGGTGACTTCCTTGGCCGGCGTGTTGAGCGAAAGAACATCCAATTCCTGCGTGCGGTGCGGCCATTGAACGAGATCAACAAGCTGAATCCGGGCAACATATTTGGGGATGAGGCGACCGGAAGAGTACAACTGAACCAGCTTGATAGATGGGTCAACTTCGCTACGGGCGGCAAGCTGACGCCGGTCGACCAGGTCAAGGCTTGGAGACAGGCAGTGCGTGAGCGCAAGGTGCGCATCCAGCAGTTGCGTGGCTGGCTGAACGATATCAACCTGCGGCCCACGGCTGAGCGCAACCTGCGTAGCGAAGAGATAGATAACCTGCGCGAGCTGATCAAGATCGAGAATGAAGAAGTGCGGAAGCTTCGCCGGCCGAAGGGCACTGCGATACCGAACGTATGAATTCGCGCCGTGCCCTGGCCTTGGCCGCAGCGTGTGTGTTTCTGATGGGACACGCTTCATGTCCAAAGCGCAACGACGTCAACAAAGACGGGCTGACCGATCACATGCACCCACCGACGCAGCCGCAGGGCATCATGGTCCACCAAGAGAATGGGACTTGGAAGCAGGGCGAGGCAGCGCCACCCAAGGGCATGCTGGATCGGTTGCTCGGTATCTTCGGTGCCACCGGACTGATAGGTGGGGGCACTGGCATCCTCGGGCTGGGGCTTACTGCCCTGACTGCCTACAGGAAATACCGAGAGGAGCGTAGGGTGAATCACGGTATGCTTGAGGCCCACGATCACTGGATAGGTGAGCAGGGTTACACCGACAAGGAACGTGACGATCACCTACGCGAGTATCGTGAGGCCCATGTTGTGGCCGGCGTGCGCGACCCAGTTAAGCAACGGCTCAAGGTCTACAGGAAGAAATCGTCATGAGCGAATCCGAACGCCTTAAGTCTATTGACGACAAGATGGACACCGTACTCAAGGGGCAAGAAACCCTGACCAAGATCCTTACCGGTGCTGAAAAGCCAGAGGACGGCGTGGTCTACAAGCAGGTGGCGCATGATGGCAAACTCAAAGGCATCCGTGTTGAGTTGGACGAAATCAAATCCAAGGACAAGCAGCGCACCGGCTGGCTGATGGGGTCGGTGATAGGCATCTTCGTCAATTCGATCTTCGACATTTTCAAACGCGGCGGTTGACAGCAACACCCCCATGCGTGTAGGTTCTGGGGGTAAAGGACGCACCATCGAACAAACACAAATGAGAATTGAGGGCTTCGGCCGTAGGTATCATCGCAAGGTGTGTCCGCCTACGTCACCGCGGTAGGGTCGGTCGCCGTCCCGTCGAAAGTTCGGCGCCGGCCCGTCCTCTTTTTGGTGGAAGGGACACACCATGGCAATTGACTACCAGCCTTGGATCGGTGGCAGACCGATTGACGAAATGACACCTCGTGAGATTGAGGGTTATTGCAAAGACCATCTTGGACTGACGTTTGAGGGCAGGGGTCCGGATGACCTGCCGTTCAAAACCGTTGCAAGAATAATCAGCCAATACCTTGTTGAATGCGGCACTTGGAATAGCCAAGAAACCCCATCCAGGGCAAGCCTGATGAATGACGCTATTGCTCTGGCTGAACGCATGCTGGCATCTCACGGCCCTGAGTTCATTGGGATTGTGGTCGGCGTGATGCAAAACTACGCTGAAAGGCCTGACCCACGCAATCTGGAGGTGAAGTCATGAGCGATGGACCAGACATTGGAGATCTTGAGGGGCTGAAGGTTGAGCCGCCCTTCGGGATGAGTCACAGCGGTGGATCGGGATTTAATGTCTCGACCATTGGGGAGTGCCCGCGCAAGGCGGCGCTTCGAATGCTTGGCTGGCGTCAAAAGCTGAGCAAGCACTACTTCGGATACGGCACCATCGTGCACAAACACGCCTTCGGTCCGTACATTGAGAACCCGATTCCAGTCAATCCACGCGCCGTCAAGGCTGAGGTCGAGCGCATGGTGTGGGATGAGAAATATGAGGACGAGTACGTTGGCATGGACTGTGTCAAGCGTAAGGAAATCAAGCAGATCGAGCCGGTCAGCGAAAAGATGCGCGACGATTTGCCCGACATAGCTGAGATCCAGGCCACTGTATGGGACGAGATGCGCTATCCGGCCGATGACAAGCTGGCTGTCGAGATGCTGATGAGCTCCGACGTGATCGATCCTGACACCGGCAACGTGCCCGAGGACGCACAGGGCGTGCGCATCCTGGGCAGGGTGGACCTGGTTGTGAAGGTCAACGGCCTGCCTGCGATCAGGGATCTCAAGACGCCCAAGGGTCCGCTGTCAGAGGAGTGGACCAAGGAGCTGGACTATCACCGGCAGCTGTCGACGTACCGCTACACCTGGGCGAGCCAGTTCAACCAGGAGATCCAGGACATTGCTGCGTTTCAGTTGACCAAGCACAAGACTGAGGCATCCATTCGCAAGTACGCCGGCGAGGTGCCACTGCATAAGCCGCTCAAGTTTCACTACATCTTCGAGACCTACCTGGATGCGTGGCGTATGGTCAAGGCGCACGAGAAGGAGGGCCGCTGGCCCAAGCATCCGCATGCGTGCGAGGGTAAGTTCAGCCCTTGCCCGTTCATCCCGATCTGTTGGGCTGAGCAGTTCGATGACCCGAACGAGTATGCCAAGACGCTGGTGCGTAAGGAGCGGTCATGAAGATCATAGGCAAGGACGGCAGCGGTAATTTCATTCTGACTGCCACAAAGTACGAGCTTGCAAACTACACCGGGGTTAGCAGTTACAACTACCGTGTAGACGTTGGCGACGAGATCGAAGTGTCGGACATTTATGATCAGTTCAAGCGCATGCAGGAATACCCCGAGCGATTGAGCAAGGCACGCGAAGTGTTGGAGCAGATCCGCAAAGACCTGCTCATACCCCAGGCAGTCACCTTGCAATTACAACCGGAAGAACCAGAAGAAAAGGACAAATCATGACCCAAGAAGTAGCCACAACCTCTTACCCAATCATCAATTACAACGTCACCGACGAGCAGATAGCCAAGCTACGTGAGCAGTACACGGGGCTGGCCATCAGGGACGGTGACAAGAAAAGTTATGAGGTCGTGGCCAAGGCTGCGTCCCACATGGAGAAGATACGCACCACGATCGAGGCCACGCGCAAGGCACTGAAAGATCCTGCGCTCAAGTACGGCAAGAAGATCGACGCCGAAGCCAAGCGCATCACTGTCTCGCTTCGTGAGATCGAGGACCCGTTGGCTGAGACCAAGAGGGCGGTCGACGATGAGGCCAAGCGCATCAAGGCGGAGATGGATGAGGTAGAACGCAAGCGTGTTGAGGCGATCAAGGCCGCGATCGATGGCATGGCCAACCTCGCCATTTCAAAGGCCGGCGACACGGCTGCTACCTTACGTAGCAGGCTGGGCACTGCGCTCGACATCACCATTGCCCCGTCGAACTACAAGGAGTTCACCGAACGGGCCGAGGCCGTACTGGCCCAGACCATCGAGACCTTGAGCACTGCGGTCGAGGAGCGTGATACGTTTGAGGCAGAGCAGGCCGAGCTGGCGCAGCAGCGTGCTGATCAAGAGGTTGAGCAGAAGCGGCTCGATAAACAACGTGAGGAACAGGAGGCTACCAATGGCAAAGAAGAAGCTGGTCCCGTCGAAGAAAGTCAAGACGCGCAAGCCCAAGGTGAAGCGCAAGACCAGACCGACGTACTGAGTTCGGGTTCGGGCCAGACAACGGCCAAGTTGGCCAATGTGTTCAAGCAGGATTCGGTTGCATTGGCAGAATGGGCGATGGATCAATTGACCGTGGCGATGGCGTCAATACCGGCGATGAAAAGTCGTCCCGGTTCAGAGCGTGCCACCGACTTACACGACAAGCTTGGGACAATCCAAGCTGAGACAGTCAAACTTATGGAGGGTGAATAGTCATGGCGAAAGCTAAAGCAAAGGCGACGTCAATCGTTACGACAATGGCTGGTATTTTCTGCATGGAGCAGCAGGAAATGCTGGATTCGCTGATGGCCACCGTGCTGAAGGTCAAGCACGATGAGCCAAAGCCAACCAGGGGGGAGATGGGTGCCCTGTTGGTGGTGTGCCGTGAGCATGGGCTCAACCCATTCAAGAAGGAAATCTATGCCTTCCGTACCAAGTCGGGTGGGCTGCAGCCGATCGTGCCTATCGATGGCTGGACCAACATCATCAACAGCCATCCGGCATTCGATGGGCTGACGACCAAGGAGGTTGTGCATCCAGAGTTTGGGCTGGGTGTCGAGACCACCATCCACCGCAAGGATCGCAAGGTGGCCACGGTGTCGACCGAATGGATGAACGAGTGCAAGGGCACCAGTGTGCCGTGGACCAAGTGGCCGATGCGCATGCTGCGCTGGAAGTCCATCATCCAGTGCGCGCGCGTTGCCTTCTCGTTGTCTGGCATCATGGACGAGGACGAGGGTGACCGTCTGCGTGAGGCTGAGGCCGAGATCATAGACAACGACGCCATGACCGATGCCGTACGTGGCGCCCTGCCTGTGGCCCCTGCACAGGTGGTTGGTGGCGATGCGGCCGACACGTTCAAGCAGCCTGTGCCCGTAGTAGCGGAGCCCAAGTTGGCTGTGGTCCAGCCGATCACTGTTGGTGGTCCTACTGGACCTGAACCGGTCAAGGACAGGGTTACTCAGACACCGGCCGACGATGGCTGGGACACACCCGAACACTCGGTCGACCCACCAACCCAGCAGGCCCCCGCCCCCGCGCCCGCACCACTGGCTGAGAAGGTGACCAAGCAGAAGATCATGGGTAACTGCACGCACCTCGGCTACAAGAAGGCTGACCTGCTGGACCTGATCAATGACGTCATCGGTATCCACCTCAAGGTGCTGACCGATCTGACTGAACCCGAAGGGCAGGCCGTGCTCGACTGGTTGCTCGCCGAAAAGGATCGGCGCAAGGAGGAGGTTGACGATGAGCGTGCCGCCATCGCCGGCGAAGGTGGTGAGGGATGACCCAAGAATTCCCTCAGTTCCAACCACCACAACAGGGCTTTGGTATGCAGGGCATGCCGGGGGGTGGGCCGCAGATGATGACGGGCCAGGCCCCGATGCCTCAGCTTTACCCTGACCCCAATTCTGGCGCGCCGGTTTACGATCAGCACCCTATGGCTAGCGGCGCGCCGGTTCCTCAGCATGCTGGTGGCACGGTCCAGATGAACTACGGTGTTGAGCCTACCCCCCAGCAGGCGGTGCCGCACGATCAGGCCAACGCCGTGGCCCTTGCCAACATGCAGGGTCAGATGGAGATCCTGATGCGCGACAACGCCAGCATGAGGCAGACCATCGAGGGCCAGGTGCAGGCCACCGCCGGCCAGCGCCAGGTGGTACCGCAGATGAACCCCGAAGAGGCGGGGCTACGCAAGCGCATCGATGAGAGCGAAACCTATAACGGTGGGGTTCGCAAGGCACA
>SDBT01001456.1_pt1 | contig 41734 bp, 60 predicted proteins | sample 2277101 | NCBI WGS metagenome assembly SDBT01 (sample SAMN10404973, study PRJNA504765) | marine sediment metagenome | isolation source: marine sediment core GS10_PC15, 103 cmbsf | place: Arctic Ocean: Southern Knipovich Ridge | collected 2010 | reverse complement strand
GGGAGAAACAGATGGCGGTGGAGATTTAACTACGCCGTTCATTGACGTATCAGATAGCGATAAAGCATTTGAAGATTATAAACAATTCACGGGCAGTAATTTGAAATCTACGAAGGATAAGAAGTTTGATCTTATAACCGATAAAGGGGCTACGGAGTTTACAAGAGAAGATTTAGAAAGAGTAAAAAAACAAAAACTAACAGTTCTTGAGGCTGCTACTGATAGTGATGCGAAAAGATTCAATGCTATTTATACAAACTTTGATAATGAATATCAGAAGTACATAAAATTGGCGGGACAGGGAGAAATTAACAAGAGTAATTTGAAGAATATTGTCACCAGAGAATTAAAGTCGAAGGGTGCGCCAGTTGATTTAATAAATGCTATGGTAAACTTACTTAAAAAACGAATATTCTAATGGGCAAAGGAAGAAAACCACTTTTTACTATTCCTCTTGGGACTGCGGGGTCTTCTCTTGGGTTAAATGCGGTTAATAAATTGGATAACCTTGCTCAAAATATATCGGGCTTATCAGGTTTATTAAGTATCAGTACGGGTGATTTTACACCACAGGACGTTGCAGCCGTACAAGAAAGTACGAGACAACCGATTGGTAATCCTTTGACTTTTCAGGAGGCACGGACAAACTTCTCACCGAACGAGACTGTTTTACAAGAACAGTTAGCTCAAAAGCCAGCAGGGACTACGCTTGATACTGGATTAACCGTCGGGAATAGATTACCGTTTCTTAAAGGCAGGAATATCCGTTTTGATGCACCAAAAGTTGAAGAGACATCTGTTGACCCGCCCTTGTTACAGGGTATAAAAAATGCAATAACTTCTTTCGGTGAAGGCGGTAGAAGAATGCTTGAGGGTGTGAAGTCAATATTAGATGAGCCATTTAATGGCTTAGACTCTATAGGTAGAGAGTTAGTAATTGATATACTCACAAAATTTTCTCAAAATCGCCAAGTTTGGGTAGTTGATCATGCTTCTGAAACTAAAGCTATGTTTAATCAAGTAGTTAGGATTGAAAAGCGAGGCGGAGTCTCTAAGATAGTTTAACCCATGGTATAATACCTATATGGCCAAGGTATTAAGAATTCAGCATATAGAAGATGAATCTGGGCCCTTTGTATCGGATCATCCAGAAGTTCGGGCTGTTGTAGACAGTACAAAATTACCTGCACCACATCAAGATAAGGGCTTCAATGATGAAGCAGTATCTAGATTGCGCGATCATAAAGCTTCTCCTACTAAATTTGCATTTAAAGATGAGAAACAGATGAAGCACACGTTCAGTGACGATCATATGGATAAACTTAAAGAACATGGCTATGAGCCTAAATGGGTAGATGCTAAAGATGTGTGGTCAAGTAATCATCAAGTATTTTACACAACTGAAACAGGTGATAAGAAGCACGTTGATAAACAGGCTGAAATGAAAGCCAGAACAAAATTTAGGGAAATATCTCCCAAGGATATCAAAACTATGAATAAGTCTTTAGATAAGATAAAAGACATCTTGCAGAAAGCTAAAGTACTTGGCAAGATTCAACTAGAGTTAGAAAAAGGTATGAAGAACAGTGGTCTAGGTGGACCTGGTTCAGTAAAGCGCGGCTTGGTAAAACCAAGTCTGCCTAAGTTATCTAAACCTGGTAATAACTCAGCCACACCTAGTTTAGGAATCAAACAACCCTCTAAAAAGAATCCTATTAAGTCTGCGGAACAAACTCAAAATAAAGATATCAAAGATATTAAGATGAAAGAAGCTAAGCAACAACTAGTTCAACCTGAGATGGTCAAATTTGAGAAAAATGGTCAGTGGTCTTTGGGTAAGATAGATGAGGACGTCACTGAGATTGGTTATGACGATTCAACTGATAGGGTTATTGATGGAGCTACAGTAAATGAAACTCAACATAGAGGTGTAGATGTTAATATTGCAAATAAACAACCTGCACAAATTCGCAAAAAAGAATCCAAAAAGAAATAAGGGGAGATGTGATGCAAAAAAGTGAAGATGAAAAGAATTTTGAGTTAATTAAGTTGCTATGTATAATGTTAATACTTAATGAACTTCAAGCTGAACCTATCACTAAAGAGTTTCAAAAGTTAAGCATATATAATGTACTGGACTAAAATTCAGTATAATCTTCATAACTATGGAGGTTAAAATTTGAAGAAAAAATTCATACTAGACACCAATATAATCCTAACAGATCCACGATGTATTTATAAGTTTGAAGACAATGATATCCATATCCCACTTATTGTTATTGAAGAGGTGGATCGTCATAAGAAAGGTCAAGAAGAGAAAGCTAGAAATGCCAGAGCTTTTACCAGAGAAATTGATGCTCTCAGAAAGAAGGGTAAATTAACAGAAGGTGTTGAGTTATACACCGGTGGTAAACTATTCGTAACGCCTATCACATTTGTAAATGACCAACTTCTACCTGCTGGCTTAGATAAAAATAAGAATGATGACATTATTGTGCTTACTGCGAAAGACTTAGGTGGTATAGTTGTTTCTAAAGATCTTAATGTTAGAATTAAGGCAGATGCAATAGATGTTCCTGCGGAAGACTATAAAGCTGGAAAAGTTAAAGTTGAGAATGATGTTCTATATTCTGGACATGGTATCATCCACGTTTCTAAAGAAAAGCTAAATGATTTTAGAACAGACGGATTGTTATTATTTAAGGGAAAGTATGACAATCAATACTTAATCATTAAAGAAGAGGGCAATGAGAAAAATTCAGCCCTAGCTAGATACTCTAAATCTAATCATGGACTCGTACCCCTTATTAAATCTAACGGAACTTGGGGAATAAACCCCAAGAACGCTGAGCAACATTTTGCCCTAGATGCACTACTTAATGATGATATCAAACTAGTTTCCTTAATTGGTAAAGCCGGTACTGGTAAAACATTATTGGCCGTGGCAGCTGGCCTAGTTAAAACACTAGAAAGCAAAACGTATAAGAGGATGCTTATATCCAGGCCTGTTATCCCAATGGGAAAAGACATAGGATATTTGCCAGGTGATATAAATGAGAAACTTGATCCTTGGATGCAGCCAATCTATGATAACCTAGATTATCTATTTGGTGAGCGTGGCGGAATGAATCAACAGTGGAAGTTGCTAGTTGATCAGGGTATTATTAAGATAGAAGCTTTGACTTATATCAGGGGTAGGTCAATACCAGAGCAATTTCTTATTGTTGATGAAGCTCAAAACTTATCACCGCATGAGATCAAGACTATTGTTACACGTGTGGGTGAAGGCACTAAAGTTATTCTTACAGGGGATACAGATCAAATAGATAGTCCCTATCTAGATTCTATTAACAATGGCTTGACGTATGCTATTGATCGCATGAAGAAAGAAAGTATTGTTGCCCATATTGAATTGAAGAAGGGTGAGCGCTCTGAATTAGCAAATATCGCAAGTAAGCTATTGTAGTATAATGCTAGTATGAAAGTATTAGTTCTAGATCCTGCAAACTCTACAGGTTACTGTATATTTGAATACGATGAGAGTAAAGCATCAGCAAATATAACTAGTTGGGGCTTTATTGAAATAAAGCAATATGACTACGCAGGTGATCAGTATATTTACCTATTAAATAAAGTAGATGAACTTATACGTAATAATGATATAGATCAGGTTGCCGTTGAAGATTATTTCTTCTCTAGACGTTCTCCACAGGGTGCCAATCTAAATTGTGCTTACAGAGCCATGATACACATGAAAGCTAGAGAACTTGGAAAACACTACGAAGTGTTAAATATATCACTATGGAAGAAATATATAAATGGGCGATCTACCTCCACTAAAGAACAGAAAGCTAAGTGGGGAAAGGAACCATCTAAGAAATTGATGACACAAGAATCACTATATAAAAAATGGGCAATTAAGTTCCCTAATCACTCAATTTCTTTTAAAACTGGTAAGCCGATTAAGTTCAGATATGATATAGTAGATGCAGTGGCAATGGCTATATTTTATGCCTCAATTTACCTCCGTGCGAAAGATATTGAGTATAGTGTTAATATCGACGACGATCATGAATGGAAGAAGACTCCAAACGGCATATATGATTACGGAGAGTCTTAAAGGAACGGAGGAATAAATGTCAAATAAAACTAGTTGGGAAAAAGTACTTACTGAATCTTGGGTTAATAACAGCAGGGATTTTAATGAATCTGAAGCGGAAAAAGCACTCATTAGTTCAGAATTTGAGATTAAAGAATTACTTCATGAGAAAGAAAATCATGAGCAACTTCAAGCAGCTAGAGAGCTGGTTAAAGATCTTAACGCTGGATTTTCCTCAGGTATTAAATATGAAAAGGCTAAGATTGAATTTTTGTTAGAACAAATTGAGAATATCAGGATAGCCAACAAACATAAGGAGCAGATCTAATGAGTTTAAAAACCGATTACTTAGATGGTGCCAATGGCTTTACTCAACAGATGGCTGGAGTATTCGCCGCAGGTGAATCTTTCGTAACTACAAATTTAGCAACACTAACTTCAGAATTACAAACGGCCGCAAGTAAAGGTTTAAAGGCTTTTACAGTAACAATTTTAACTACTTTTGAACCCGCAAATTTAAGATTGGAAGGTACTCACCTTGCAACATATCTTGCTGGTATTGAAGCAGCTTTAGCTGATGAAGAAATCTTCAACTACGAAGCATTACTATCTTTAAATACAACTGATGCTACTACAACTAGTATTGATTTTGCTTTTAGTTTCTAATTAAAAAACTTTGTAAGACATATTAATCCTCGTATTTGGTATAAAACCACTGCGGGGATTTTGCATACCCTCAACCCCCTCATTAACTTTTGAGGTCTAAGGAGAATGAATGAATTGTTTGTGGCTAGACGTTGAGACAACCGGTCTCAGTGATAAGAGAAACGATATAATTCAACTAGCCTGTATACCCGTTATCAACGGTGTACCTCAAAAATCCTTCAATGAATTTTGCCAACCCATAAATTGGAATGCCGTAGAGCAAGAAGCGCTAAATATTCATGGCATAACTGTCGAGCAACTGAGAACATTTCAAACTCCTGAGCAGATGATTGAGAAGTTTGTTGAGTATGTTAAGTCTTTTGGTGTAAAATTCACCATTGGTGGCTATAATGTTAGCTTTGATAAGAGATTCATTTCAGCGACATTCTCTAAATTAAAAAGAACTTCTGATTTCTTCAAGTTATTTTCAATTGATGTTCACTGTACATATAGACGTGCAACTAAAGTTAAAACACAAATTGCGTCTAAATCCCTTAAATTAGCGGCATTAGCAGAATTATATGATATAGATATTAACGCCCATGATGCATTGTCTGATATTCAGGCAACCATCAGGGTTGACGAGATCATATCTAAACTACTTGGAGAAGACAACACTATATATGTCCCAGAGATATCAGTAAATGATGTAGAGATCAACGTGGGATTCCCAGAGATGGCACAATTACACGTACATTCTCAATATAATATGTCAGATGGTGTTCCTCTACCTGAGGATTGGTATAAGTGGGCAGCTGAGAACAATGTTCCAGGTATCTCTATTGTAGATCAAGGATCAGCAATATCATTATATAACTCAGTTAGAAATAAAGAGAAAACCGTAGCAGTGTCGGGTGTGGGATTAAACGTCATGCCAGATGATGGACTGGTATTAGAGATGTTAACTGGTGATAAACCTAAACCATTCTCACTTAGTGCCTGGGCTGTTTCAAATGAAGGATATAAAAATCTAATTAAGCTATCATCAATAGGATATGATACATCAGAAGAGATAAATGGTATTGTTACTCCTATATTAACCATGGATCAAGTAGTAAAGTACAAAAAAGGATTAGTATTCGGTACTGCAGGTATCGATGGACCGATTGGTCAAGCTTTTCAAGCTGGCGATTCTGAGTTAGCAAACAAGAGATATACAACTCTACGTGAGAAATTGGGTGTAGAAAGCGTATATTTAGAGTTTAACCCAGTAGATATAACAAGAATCTTCGATGGTAAGATTGGTTTTAGAAATGTAAAGGTAAATGACTTAGTTAAAGACGGAAACTTAAATAAAGCTTATAATAATTTTATTTTTGAATATGCTAGAAATGCTATGGACAAATGTATTCCTATATCTGGTGCCTGCTTTATTGATCCAGCTGATAAGTTAGTTCAAGATTGCTTGTCTAAGAATGCACATAAAGATGGTTCACATCACAATGAGTCATATCATATAAAAGATACTAATCAAATATTTAGAGAACTTAAAGTTCATTTAGGTGATAAATTAACAGAAGAGATATTTAATGATTGGGTTGGTAATACTCTAGAGATCACTGGTAGAGCAACTACAGTTAATGTAGATTTTGACTTTCACTTACCTAAAGTAGATATACCTGATTATATTAAGAATAAGACAGATGATTACGATATGCAAACTTATTATGTCATGATAGAAAAGATTAAGGGGCATGGCAGGTGGAAAGATGATCCAGTGTATATAGAGCGTTTTAAAAAAGAACTTGACGTAATCATGAAAAATGAAGCTATGAACTTCATACCATACTTCTTAGTATATGAAGATATATCTCAATTTTCTAGAGATGCAGGATTCTTACAGTCTATTGGAAGGGGATCAGCTGGTGGGTGTCTAATATCTTATTATCTACAGATCATTCATGTTGATCCTGTTGAAGCTGAACTACCGTTTGAGAGATTCTTATCTTATGCACGTATCAGAGCAGGTTCTTGGCCAGATATTGATATGGATATTTCGACAAAAGCAAGACCACATGTTATGAACTATCTTAATAGTAAGTATGGTTTAGGATTTGCTCAAATATCTACATTCTCTACAATGAAGACTAAGAATGCGATTAAAGATGCCATGATGGCAGTTTATGGTCGTAATCGTAAGGATTTCGAGATTGATGCAGTATGTAAGACCATTCCAGATTCACCACAGGGTGTTGACGAGAAAGACTTTCTATATGGTTACACCAATAAAGAGGGTGAGAAGATAGTAGGACAATTGGAAGAGAATGAAATGCTTCAAAACTTCTTCGAAGTATATCCTGATATAGAGGGCTTAGTCAAGAAGCTATTAGGTGTTGTTAGAGGTTGGTCTAGGCACGCATCTGCATTTGTTATATCTACACTAAATTTACAAGATGGTAGAGTTCCAACTTTAAGTATGTATGATGGTGGTATGAAAAATACTATTAATGTTACTCAATATAATGCTAAGATGGTTGAGAATTCAAACTTAGTTAAGGCTGATATTCTCGGTCTTAATACCATGGCAATGGTTACAGATTGTGTTAAGTTATTATCTAAGGATATTGATTATCTTGAACAAGATGAAAATGGCGTAGCACTTATATATCGTTTACCTGAAGATGAATCAGTATATGCTGATTTTTATAATAAGAAAACAGACTCATCTTTTCAATTCAATACGGATGTTGTCAAGAATGCTGTTCCACAATTTGTTCCTTCAGAGAGAGGTCACCTAAGTATTATGACCGCACTTCTACGTCCAGGTGCAATGGATGCAATATTAAAAGATAATGTTTCAGCCACCCAATGGTATATGGATGTTAGAATGGGCAAGCGCGAAGCATATTATATTCACGAGGATCTAAAACCAATTCTTGAAGAAACCTATGGGGTTATAGTTTATCAAGAGCAGGTGATGCAGGTCTTAGTCGATATCTGTGGATATACATTAGAAGAAACAGATCGTATCAGAGATGCCATTGCCAAAAAGAAACATGAAGTTATGATGGAAGCTTTTTCTCGTATTAGAGAAGCAACTTCAATTAGAGGTTGGACAAAAGAACAACAAGATACGTTATGTAATACTATTCAAGCGTTCTCTAGATATTCATTCAACAGATCTCACTCACATTGTTATGCTGAGTTAGGGTATATAACTATGTACTTAAAGCATCATCACCCATTAGAGTGGTGGTCTTCAGTTTTAAATAACGAAGGCAAAGAAGAGAAGATTAGAAGTTTTATTTCTTTACTTGGAGAAACTATTAAACCACCATCGTTGAAGAATCCATCTGAGTTCTTTAAGGTAGATGGTGAACATATAACTGCTCCAATATCAGCAATTAAGAGAGTTGGTCCTGCAGCAGTTAAAGAACTAGTAATAAAAGGTCCATTTGTAGACTTAGAAGATTACGTTGAGAGAGTAGAACATCGTAAAGTTAATAAAGGTGTTGTTGAAGCATTAATAAAAGCTAGAGCAGCAGATTCCATGATGGATAAGAGTTTCCCAACGTATGCTGATCAAAGATTAGAATTCCTTGCAAGATATAACTCTCTTAGGGGTGGAAAGATAGCTTGGAAACCAGATGTGAAAGATACAAATCCTTTAAATATCTTCTTCATGGAAAAAGAAATGAACAAGACTTTTAATAAGCACTTACTTTCTGATATGGATGTTAGAGATTTCTTAAAAGCCAAGTGGCCAATTTTAACGGAGACTGGTAAAAAAGGAGCTCCTTTTCTCATGCCGAGAAGTAATGGAGATACTATAACTATTATCAACAATATTAAGGTTGCAGAAGGATTAGTTAGTAAAGGATACAAAGAAGAAGTTGGTATGATAATGCTTTATGAAGGATCCAACATAAGGAAGGGTATTTCTAAGAAATCAGGTAAGAGTTATTGTATGCTTAATATTCGTTTATCTGATGGTTACTCCAATGTTGAATGTGTAGACTGGAATAAGAAAAAGCCTTTACGCTTTGCAGAGAACACTGTTGTATACATTAGAGGAACCTTAAAAGAAGGTTGGAAAATGCCGGTTTCTATCAATCTCAAAGAGATTGAAGAAATTAAGTAGAATTGCTGTTTTTGACTTACACTTATTGCACTCTTTCATAAGTTCTCCATTTATTTATAGTATAATCGTATTATGAATTCAGTTAAACCAGCAATTTCCTATCCTATAATTATATATATAGTTTCTATATCATGTCATTATGAATCACATATATGGCGCGCATATAGTAATAAGCAAGATGCAGTAGATGAAGTTGATAATATTAAAAACAGTGATGCAAGTTATGATGATGCTTGGATTGATGAAGTAGAAATAAAATAGGTTTTATATGACTAAACTACACATACCATTATTTATCATCTTTTCAGTATTTTTGGCTTTATCATTTGCAAGACTACATAGAATATATAAATCTTGGCCTAGTGAGACATCTACTTATCAAGTAAGTAGAAGTAAAGCTCAAGTTTTTGCTGAAGCCGTGAATACTGGTGATTGTTTTTATTATCAGAAAGACGTGAAAGCTGAGTATAGCTTTCAAAAAGATTATATGGATAAGGGTAATATTAACGTAGTAATAGCAAAAGACATTAATGCACTGTTAATAGCACAGCCAAATCCACAGTGTGATTTTTCACATGAAGAATCGTATAAGTGTAGATATTGGTTTAGAACAGTACCACTTGATCATATATATTTATTTTCAGGAAATGATAAACTCATTAAATGTCCTGAAGAGCTATCTTTAGATAATATGAAAGACCGACTTATAAGGTCAAATTATAGCAATGAATTTCAACTATAGGAGAAATTATGCATTACATTAGAGTAGACAAGGCACCAGAAAAATTAAAAGACAACGAGATGGTTGTTGAGAAACCAGATTTTATGGAAGAAGTGAAGGCAACTAGAAAAAGACGCGGTGTCAATAAAATAGTAACTATCACATCATTAAGAGATACATTGATGGTTATTACAGACAAGTATGATAACACCATTAATCCATATCATCTTGTTCTTATTAGATATAATAATTTAGTATATGATGGAGATATCGGATTTTCTAAGATCATTCAGAGGGTTATCAAAGACCTCGATCTTTCACTTGTAGAAAAGGCTATTGAGTTTAAATTACTCAAACGTAATCCTAAAGTGGATACGATTTTTTATGTGAGCGACGATATTGATGGTTCTGAAGCTTTCGTAAAGCTTGGATTTCACATGAAAGAAGGCAAAAAAATAAAAACTACGGTAAAAAAGGAAGATGTGGTATAATATAACTATGCCGATTAACGGTAGAATATAAACTATGCCTATAATAGGTAGAAAAGGAAAAAGTATGTCAAACATTAAAATTAACCTAGATTCATTGAACCCAAAAACATTCAAAAAGACAGTAAGGCACAAAGTGCAAGACGGTGATAATATCACTCGTTTCTTACCCCCTTTTGGAGTAGAAGCAAATGGCTATCCATATAAGAAATGGAACGTTGTTTGGGGACTCATTGATCCAAATTCAGGTCGTATGAGACCATTCGCGTCACCTTCAACGTATGAAGGAAGATGTCCTGTTTATGATTATCTAGATTTGCTAAAGCAAAAATTAGACACTATCACTGATGAGACTAAAGTAGAAGAGATCAACAAGTTTATCTCTAACCTAAGACCAAAATCTGTATATGCTTATAATGCATCAGATAAATCTGGTCAAGTAGGTGTACTTGAGCTTAAAACTACTGCTCATAAGAAAGTTATTGCTCTTATGAATAAGTACATTACTGATTACAATCAAGATCCAACATCACTAAACTCTGAACCAACTGATTCAGGTGTTTGGTTTAATATTACCAGAACTGGTAGAGGTTTTGATACTACCTATGATGCATCAAAGAACACAACAATGGTTAAAGATGCTAATGGAGTACCTTCTTTCCAAGACGATAGAGGTCCTCTTGCTGAGAACATTGTTCAAAACTTTGACTCAATTGGATATGATCTTAATAGCTTGTATCAAAAGTTAAGTTATGATGAGTTAAAAGAGATTCTTATTGCTAACCTAGTTCACGCATCACAAGAAATTCCAGAGCTATTGCTTCAGGGATATGGTGCAGGTGAACCTACTGAAGGTATTACATCAGCTGCACCTGCAGTTACTGTTGCACCAGCAGTACCGCAAGGATCTACTCCAGTTGTTTTGAAAGTAGATGCTAGCTCTGGCGATGCACCGGTTCAAACTCAAACTCAAACACCCTCTAGTAAAGAAACAGATGATATTATAGCTATGGCTGATGATATCTTTAACTCATAAGGGGTGTTAGAATGGGCAACGAGTTACAAGCTATAGATGTAACCAAAATCGTTGAGTATACAAAGTTAATATCAGATATTGGGGGTCTCAATAAAATGATGGCCCCCAATTATCTGCGTGACTTTATCAACGCGATGGATATGACTAGTTCATTACTTTGCAAATCAGTAAAGGCCAACTTAGAAGCTAAAGCTGCTCTAGAAAAAGCAAAAGCTATTGCTTATCTGGACAAAGCTGGTGATTATTGTGAGGCTAAAGGTATCAAAATATCTAATGGTGCACGTGAGATGTATGTAGATCTAGATGACGATGTTATCAAAGCTAAAGACAAGGTTGCAGCAACGGAAGCAATGGTTATTTTCCTAAAGAATAAATATCAAGCATTCAGATGTGCCCATGATGACGTTAAGAAAATTTCTTTTAACGAAGTTCAGGGAACAGCATTCGAAGGATTTTAAGATGTATTTTATATTATGGACTACCTTTATATGTATCGGTGGTAACATTCAATCAACCCCCCACAGAGCACCCAATATGTATAGTTCTAAATTCTATACATCAATAGAACAAGTGTATGAAGCTAAAAATAAATGGAATAAAATATATGGTAGTAAATCAAGAAGATGTGGGGCCTTCATGGTTCAGCATGAAGAGGTAACTAATAAACTAATCTTAAAAGATTTGTTAGGTATAGGATTTTAATGGCAGAACTAATGTTGTTGACTTTATTAAACTGCCCTATGGCTCATATCACAGATGACTCTGGCATAGGCTGGAATAATCACGATCATCAGATATATATTAATAATAAGAACTCTTGCGAAAGGAAGTTCGGTGAAGAGTTTAAATGTATGAAAAGGTTCATAAAAAGAGATGATATGGCGTACTGGATTACTTGCACACCGCCTATTAAGGATTTAACAAAAAATAAACAAGTAAACTAGGTATTAAATATATAAAATGGAGAAGAAAATGCATCAAATAGAATTAAGAGATAAAAGAAAGAAAGAAGATAGAAAAGGGCAACCTACTGTAGGTGCAAACTGTGAAGTATTAATTGATGGTCAACCCCTACAAGGTGTAAGATCTTTTAAGGTAGAAGTCGATGCTAGAGGTGTCGCAAAGGCTACTATAGAGATGTATGGTAACTTTATCGTAGATGTTCTTGGAGACTATGAAAAACAACTTTATCAAATAAAGAGTCCAGGAGAGGAAGCTAGTGAGTAAAGAAAAATCAATGGAAGAATTAGCATTTGAGATTGTTAAATGGCAGGCTGCAGCTCAGCAGCACCACCTACGACCCCGTGAAACACTACAACACATCTTATATATAACAAATGCACTATATAAGAATAGATATGATATTAATTTCGATCAGCAAGTAGAAGAGGTATTAGATGAGCGTAAATAAGTGGATGAAGAAGTTAGAAGGTGACTTTGCAAAAGTTGCATCCGACATGGATAAGCCTTCTGAGAATGTTATTAGTTTAGCATCACCTAGTTTTAACTGGGCTGTTGGTAACGGTGGTATCACAGAAGGCAAAGCAGTTTGTTTCTTTGGTCCAGAGTCAGGTGGTAAGTCATTACTTGCACAACTCTGTATAATTGAACTTCAGAAGAAATACCCGGAATCAATTCAGATTCTTATCGACGCAGAATTTAGCTTTAACCCAGAATGGTTTGAAAAGTTAGGTGGCGATAATAGTAAACTCCTAGTTAAACAGACAAACGATCCTTTAGAGATCTTTGACTGGATAGAGAATGATGTCCTAGAGATGTTACAAGATGGTGCACCAATTAATGGATTAATGATTGACTCAGTTAAGTCTATACGTTATCCAGGTGATCATAAAAATAAGTCAACAGACATTACTATGGGTGGTTCTGGTGCCAAGTATCTTGGTCCAGCGCTGAAAGGATTACTTCCTATAATTCGTAGATATAGTATAACAACATTTCTAGTTCAACAAGTATATGAAGAGATGGATCAATATAAGAAGATGAATAATCCATGGATAATTCCCGATGGAAGAGCACTCAAACATTTCTGTGACTATATGTTACAAGTTGAGAGAGTTGATACTAAAGCCGGACGACTTGAAGAAGGTAAAACTATTGCTGGTGGAGCTTTTCAAGTAGGTCACAAAGTTCGTATTAAAGCTAAGAAGAATAGAGTTGGTGCTCCATATAGAGTTGCTGAATTTACACTTCGCTATGATACAGGAATTGTAGAGCACGAGAATGAGATCTATGAGATGGCTAAGTCTTTAGGTGTTATTTACCACCCAATATCAGCTACAACTGGTAAAGTTAATAACATGGTGTGGGCATTTGGAAGTTATCCACACGTTAAAGGTGAGACCAATATGAGGTTTTTTATCACTTCCGATAAAACTATCCTAGATGAAGTATATAGTGCTTGCTTAAGTGTAGATGATGCTGTTGCATTAGATACAAGAAATCAAGAGTTAGGTACTACGGAGATTAATGTAGAGGAACTATAGTGTTGATAATTGACGATATACATGAACTTGTTTCTGAATTATATGAGGGGGGCGAAGAAATCGCCCCCTTTGTTATTTTAGGTCGCAACGCTTATAGAAATATTTGGAAAGAATTTGCCACCATTACCCGCAATCCATATTCCACAGTTGGTCATATAACGATGACCTTAAATACCACAGCCGGTTCTTTAGATATAAGGCTCGATGTAAATAAGCCAGCTGATTATATAGGTATAAACGGTAGAACTATATTAGACATTATTGCTGAAGAAATATTATTAGGAGAGCAATGAAAGATATTATAGTTGTTATGATCACACTAGTTATAATTGCCTTTTCTAGTTTTAGAATAGGTTATTATCAAAATAGAGCCGAAACTGCACAGTTATTTAATAATTGTATCATGAGAGGTATAGAGAGTTACGACAAGTTTGATATGCATACATATTATAGCCATGGCAAGGGTGAGATGAAGAATTTATTTGTTCATGCTGAAGCTTATACAGAAAAAGTTTGGGCTAGATGTTTTAGAAAGGAGTTTCTTAAATGAATGTATCTGAACAAATTGAAGATTTATCAGTCAAAGCAGCTGATAACTTTAAATTACCAAACTGTATATATTTGTGTACAAAAACGGCAAAACTGTTACAAGAAGAATATGGCATGTCAGCACTACCAATTGCCATGTATACTACTGTAGGTAAATTAAGAGTATATATCAGTAGTAAAACAGATGGTATTAGAATTGTTGAAAATCGTCTAATAGAAATACTAGAAAAATTAAAGGTTATTAAGTGAAAATATTGTTCATAGGCGACCCTCACCTTCGTGTAAATGATTTCGAACAAGGATTTGCCTTCTTAAGGTGGGTAGAAAAAGTAGCCACAGAAGAAAGTCCTGATATAGTTTGTAACCTAGGTGATACATTTCATAATCACGCTGTTCTTAGATCTGAGCTAATGAAAGAGTTTAAGGATCACGTAAATAACGTTATGGCTGTACCTAGTGTACAGAAATACTGGTATATATTAGGTAATCATGATCAGTATAAACCAAGAGACAATAAATATCATGCATTACAAGCGTTTGACAACCTACCTGGATTAAGAGTATTCGATACGATAGAACAAATCCCGGAACACAACATAACGGTGATACCATATGTCCAAAAATATGAAGACTTCCCCTACAGTACAGACAAGATCTGCATCACACACAACACTTTCATCGGAGCCGATTATGGTTTCAAGAGGGAAGATTGCGGAATTAACAGTGATAAAGTTAATGCAGATGTTATCATCTCTGGACATATCCACAAGCGACAATCTTTCGGCAAAGTCACATATCCCGGAACACCCTACGCTCATAACGCCACCGATGTGGATCAGACTAAGGGTCTATTGCTATTCGACACTGCTACGTACGAGCAAAAATTCATCGAATCCCCCTTTCCAAAATGGAGAAGTTTAGAGTACGAAATATGTCCAACTTTTAATATGGCTAGCCTACATGCCACGCTTGAAATAGAGCTCGATAGTATAAATAAGTGGATTCTAAAGGTAACTGGCCCTAAAGCTGAGCTTTCTGCCTACTTTAAATCTAAGAAATATTTTAAGTTAATAGACGATAAAAACGTTATAGTAAAGACTAATCCTACAGATGCTGAGAAGCAAAATAGGGTACAAATCAAGTCTTCTGAAGTAAATGACATAATATCTGAATATGTCACTAAAGTTTACTCAGGGGGAGCAGATAAGTCATTAATTATACATAAAGCACAAAAAATCATCAATGACATCCAATAGATTTGGTATAATATGGTGAGAGGAGAGTATATGGAGAGTTACATAGATCACCACTCGTGGTTAGTAAGTCATAATTTGCTAACAGATGAGATGAGGGATACTGTAGCTACAGCTGGCTTCTGTTTAGTTGAAGGTGTCAAGGATACTGCCGCGACTATAGATTTCAACGAAAAGCTGGTCATCTACAGAATACTCATCCCCGAAGTACTGCATGATAACCTTATGTTATTGGATAGATTTAACAAGAATGAGAAAATTGGATTTTTCGAATCTTTTAAATTGAAAAAGTTTATTAAACTCAAGAAGGAACACGACGAAACTGGAATGGGATATAAGCTGGAAGACATAGGTAATCAGTTTATTAAAGCCTATTTAGGTAAGGAGTGGAGCGTTCAAATAGAACTTTTCAGAGAAGATGAAGAAGAAGATTTTTGGCTACATAGCGAGGGAGATCCACAGATTAACTAGTGATCCTGATCTCCGTCAAGAATTATGGCTATTCTTTTTAGAGGGTAATTCACCCTTTTCACTTCGAGAACACCTCGACTATCTTAAAAATAAGCAGAAAAAAGAAGCAGAAATATTAATGTATATAGACATGGAGTCGTGTTATGGCTTTGAAAAGAAGTTTTAATGATGATGAGAAGATAGGTTTAGCTCAGAGAGAAGTAGAGATCGGCGAAAAGTATCTTCGTAAGAATAAAACTGCCGGTGCAATTGATGAGGTTGAGTCACTCAAGCTCTATGAGATGTTCCTAATTGGAAGTTCTTTTCATGAGATTCACCAACAATTTACTAGTTATGAATTAGGTCAAATTATAATGACAGCTGCACTTCGTAAATGGGGTGTTGATAGAGAAAGAATGCAAGGAACCCTTAGAGATAGGGTAAGAGCTAAAGTTGTTAAGTCAGTTATTGAACAAGTTGATTTCCTCACTTCCATACTCAGTGTTGCCAATACAGAGCACATAAATCAGATGAGAAAATACATCAATGATTCCAATGAACCTAAACCATCTTTGAGAATTAAATCAATTAAAGAATATAAAGAAGTTACAGATACACTAGGCAAGATCGTTCAAGGTGCAACACCTAATGCTAAAAGTAATAATAGTTCACCAATGTTCGATGTTCTAGCACCACAAGCTCCCACTAAAAAGATTGACAAAAAAGATGATGACGACGATATTAGTCTTGATGAGATATTGAAGAAGCAGGACAAGTAGTGATCACAGAACAGGAACTAGCATTGGCCTTAGAGTTGAATAAACAAATTAGAGATCTTAAGGTACTTTTGGCTAAGTTAGAAGAAACTAAGATAAGTAGAAGTGCATCTACGAATGATGCCATTAGTATAGATGGACATAAAATTGAAGTTGACGATTATTCACAGAATTTATTAGAAAAGTTTAAGGAGGACGTTATTCACGTTCATCGCCTTAAATTAAAAGACTTACAAGATAAGTACGCAGATATTATAGAATCTCCTACTCAAACCCTTAGACGAATAATAGAAGAAGATGGACAATTTAGAAGAACTTAAAAAGATACCATTAAAAAATAGAAAGAAACTCTTTTTCAAAAAATGTCAGAGTAAAGAGGAACTTTCTAAATTTATTCAGGTATTCTTTGGTTTACATTTACCAGATCAAACAGTATCTAGATTCGCAGATACAAATCCACTAAATATTATATGGGAAGTTTATAATATTACTGTCAATAAAGATAATCCCGAAGGTATTGAAGAACTATTATATGTAGCTGGTCGGGGAGCAGGTAAAACACTTGGTATGGCAATTGCAGAACTACTTATTATGCTTCATGATGGTAGAGATATTTGTCATGTTGGTGCTGTTATTGCTCAGGCAAAGCGCTGTTATGAGTATCAAACTAACTTTATGTTGAGCCAAAGAATAAGACCTATAATTGATGATAGAAAACTTTTGCAAGAAGATAGAATTTTACAAAAGTTAAATATGGAAAAATCCTCTTTTAATATTGATGGTAGACCAGTAACACTAGAAGTTCTTCCTTGTACGCTAAAAGCTTGTAATGGACCTCACGTTCCACTAGTCGTCACAGATGAAATCGATACTGTTTCTGGTGAAGGTTTGAAAGCATTTAAAGAAATATCAGGTATGCTTGACTCTAAAGGAGACAAGATCGCCTTAAGGGTTGGTATCTCTACACGTAAGTCTAGATATGGACTTATGAATAAAATGATGGAAGATGCTGAAGAAGCAGGTAGACATGTTCGTCGCTGGACAGCATTTGAATTCACCAAAAGATGTCCAGATGAAAGATCAGGAATAATACCCACGAAATCATATCACATATTAGACGATATGGATGTCATTGACGAAGAAACTTATAAGTTAAAAAATTCTAAGAAACAGAAGGAATATGTTGAACATACCATGCCTGGTGAGAAATGTCTAACTTGCCCTGCAGCTGCTATATGTTTAGGTGATGCTAAAAATCAAAAATCTAAATCGTGGATGTTGAAGCCAGTTGGTGAACTTATTAAGAAAGTAAGATCAGAAGGCACTGATTGGGCATTATCGCAGCTCATGAACCTTAAACCATCTGTTGAAGGGATCATATACAAAGAATTTGAAGAAAAAGTTCATGTGAAGGATTGGAACCAGATGTGGAAAACACTTACAGGTGTTGATTTTCCAAGTGAGTGTACACATGATTTATTTGTTAAAAAGTGTCATCAGATGAGATTACCTTGTTACGCTGGAGTTGACTGGGGTTGGTCTAGTCCAAATACAGTTATTTACTTTTTTGTAGACAAGAAAGATAATGTTTTTGTAGTAAGAGCAGATGGTATGACTTATGTATCTCAACCAGAGTGGATTAACTATATAAAGACTAGATATCATCAAAGATACAGATGTCAACTATACTTTCCTGATATTGCTGATCAAGGTGCTGTAACTGAGATGAGAAAAGCTGGTTTACCAGTATCTCCAGATAATGATAAGGCTATAAATACAGGTATTCAGGTTATCAAAAAATTTCTTAAAGTACCAGGTACCACCGATACTAAGATGCACTTAGCAAAAGAGACAACTGGCCCATTAAAAGATGAGTTTTTAACTTATCACTTTAAGACGTCAGCTGACGGAACAGTAACAGAAATGCCAGAATCTGAATATGATCACTGGTTAGATGCGCTAAGATACCCTATGACCATGCTTTTTGGTAAAGGTACTATGGTCTTGGGAAATGCTATAGATGTAGATGAGAAAAAAACAGTAGATGCAAGTGGTAACTTTTACAGAACGCCGACACCCGAAGAATTTGCTGAAGTTAATAGTTTGAGTTTAAATAGTGAGGAACCTGACTTGTCTAGATTAGGTAAGATAGGTAAGTTATCAGACTTAGATGATGATGACGACGATTGGGACGGTGGCGGAGGTTTTTTATGGAGCTTATAGTATAATAAGGAATAACGGAGAGAAAATATGGGATTTTTAGATGATTGGCTAAAAAACAGTATTCATAAGGAGCTGGAAGGGCTAAGTAAAACAGCAGATCCAGATGCTATACCTGAGAAGAGGGACACTGTACCCGATGATGATGATGTTGAAATTGGTCGTAAGGCAATACTCACAGATCCATTCTATACTCAACAAAGTCAACAGACTCTTTTTAAGTTTAGACTATCTAGACTATCAAACAAGACTTTAAAAGATGTTTCACTACGAGATTGGCTAGTTTCTGCTATTATTCAAAATAGAATTGATACTCTATTGCGCTTCTCAAGACCTCAACTTAAGAAATTTGATATGGGCTTCAGAATCGTCAAGAAGGATGAGTGTGATGAATATAGTGATGCAGAGAATAAAGAGATTGAGAATCTGCAGGCTTTTATATATCATTGTGGAAGACTAGAAAATACCCCTGATGATGATAAGATGCTTTTTGGTCAATTTTTAAAAATGGTTGTAAGAGATGCACTTACTTTTGGTAACATATCAGTTGAGAAAGTTAAAACAAGAAGAGGTGCCTTACATAGATTTAGACCTTTACCTGCCGAATCAGTTTATCACATTAATGAAACCGCACCTAAGAAGCAAATAGAAGAACACATAAAGTCAGTTAGACATACACTTGAACCATCATCTGATAATGATCCAAGACTAGATCAAGTAGTCAACGAACTACCATTAGATTATTATAAGTACGTTCAAGTTTCCTATGATAATAGACCACTTGCAGTATTTGGTGATGAAGACATGATCTTCAAACTATTTAACCCTCAAAATTTTGCAGATAGTAATGGTTATTGTTACTCACCATTAGAATTAGCGGTAATGAATGTCACTCATCACATGAATACAGAGCATTACAATTCTAACTTTTTTACACATGGTCAAGCTGCTAAAGGTGTACTTCACTTAAAAGGTGTTGTTACACAATCTCAAATGACTTCTTTTCGTAGACAATTTTATAATTTAATTAATGGTTCACAAAATGCTTGGAGAACACCGATCATAGCTGGTTTAGATGATGTTCAATGGGTTCCAATGGCTGGTGGTTCTAAAGATATGGAATATCTTAACTACAACCATCACCTAATGAGAGCATTATGTACACAATTTCAGATTGATCCAGTTGAACTTGGTCTGGATATGTTAGTTACCGGTGGTAAAGCTGTTACTAGTCAAGATGGTAATGCAGCCAAGATTGAGTTCTCAAGAGAAAAAGGTTTATACCCAATATTAATGTTTATTGAGGACCTAATAAACAGAGACATTATTCCTGCGATCGACCCAGAGTATTCTAAGAAGTACAGGTTTCAATTTGAAGGATATACAGATGAAACACCTCAAACTGAAATAACTCTCTTACAAGCTGAGATGACAGTCAATAAGACAATGAATGATCTTTTAATTGCAGCTCGTAAACCTAAGATTAAGCACCCAGTTGGTGATCTTCCAATGAATCAGTCTTTCTGGGCACTGGTAGAGAAGAATATGACACGTGGTGAGATTAGAGAAACGTTCTTTGATGATAAGGGTGCATCTAAGAAAAAGGAACTCCAATATATTCCTGATGATCCCGCATTCTTAAACTGGCAACAGATGTTACTATCTATGGACCAGATGAAGAAGCAAGAAGAGCAGATGGATGCACAAATACAAGCTCAACAAGATGCTGGTCAAGCAGAAACTGAAGCAGTGGAACATCAAAAAACACTAGATGAAGCTGCACACGGTAGAGAACAAGAAAAACATGAAGCTGAAATGAACCAAGTTAAGGGTCAAGCTGCTTTAAATGCTACCATGCATGGTGCTAAATCAACTAGAGATATAGTAAGACAAACTGGAAACACAGGCGCAAGCAATATACGCGGTAAGAATGTTAGTAATCCTCTTAATAAGAGCGAAGACTAATATTACTTTCCTCCTCCGTAGGGCTCTCGAAAGAGAGCCTTTCTTTTTATAAACACGTATAATATCAATATGAAAACGGATGAAAGAGAACAATTGCACATTGTAAAAATATTAAGAATACTTGCTCTGTTAGGTATGAATACTGGTGTAACTCATCCCGTAAAGAATAACGATGGTGAAGCTAGCTCATGTTTAATGGTTGTTAAGTTTGAAACATTATTTTATAACAGTTATTACACTCACAAGGAAGTATAATGGCTTGGATTTTATTAGAAGGTTTAGATCGTTCAGGGAAGTCTACAGTAGCTGAGATGTATAAAAAACAAGGCTATGAAGTAGTTCATATGGATGCTCCAGATAAGAAGTATTCTGAACCAGGTTATGAAGGACCTTCATATCTTGAGGATATTGTTCACATGTATACTTTATATAATGGTAAGAATGTTCTGTTTGACAGAACCATATATGGTGAGAAAATATGGCCAGAGATATTTAATAGGATGCCGCTGTTGAATTCTCAAGATCTTGAATACCTACGAAGACTTGAATATAATAACGAAGCAGTAAGATACATTATGCATGACGAAGACTTCGATGCACATTGGCAAAGATGTGTTGATAGTAAAGAACGTATAAATAGAATACAATTTGCACAGGCGGCAGTACTATATGATAAACTCGCACAAGAACACAGCTTCGAAAAGAAACAACTCGGAGATTTTGACACTGAAGATGCAAAAGCACTTTCAAAAGATGAATCAGATGCAACCCCTGATAAGAACACTAGTTCTGTTGGGGATATACGACAAGATCTCAACAAATCACGCTCCACCAGACATAGTGGCGTGTCTGGTGAGAGAACGCTTGAAGAAAAACTCGAACGGGCAAATGCTATCAGAAGCCTACTCGGATCACCTCTCGTTAAAAAGAAGGGAGAAATCTTCAAGGGATTAGAAAAAGACATTAAAGGATTCCTAGAGCAGGAACTAGAAGAAATATTTTCAGAAAGTAAGAAAGATATCTTTACGCAAGAGGAGGTGCATATACTTAAGATTTATGCACAACGCATAAAGGAGACACTAGGGTGAATTTATGGTCACATTTAAAGAAAGAAAAACCGTCTATTTTGATATAGATGACACACTATTGGAGTGGTATACTTGTCATAAAGATGAAGAGAATGCCACTTTGATAAAAAATAACGGACACTCTTTTTACAAGAAAGCAATTGTACCAAACATTAGAGCATTAAAAGCACATGCCAGAGCTGGACACTTAGTTGTCGTTTGGTCCGCAGGTGGATCAGGTTGGGCTGAATGTGTAATAAAAGCACTAGGTTTACAACAGTATGTTAATTTAATATTAACAAAACCGGACTATTATTATGATGATCAACCAGCGGTTGCATGGTTTCCTAAGGAAGCTCAGTTCAAAACAGAATAAAAAAGAAGACTTTCTACCTAGTGTTTTTATCTATGCGGTAGAAAGTCTTCAAAAGAATAATCCCACGTTATTATTGTGTGGTTCTGTTGCATTAATATTAAGTGATTTATTGCCGTATAGAAAGGTACATGATATAGATTTTGTTATAAATAGAAGACACTTTGACAATTCTGATCTGTGGGTTAGAACAAGTCCTTATCCTGAGATGTCTGATGATGGATATGAATCTTATGAGATGAAGCAAAATGGTATATTTGTAAATTTGTTAGTTTTTGATGATGACGTAAAACTTAATGAAAAAGTTATAATGTCACCATTCAATACAGAAATACGATGTCAAGACCTAAATGACATTTTATCTTGGAAAAGAAAGTATAATAGACCTAAAGATATAGAGGATTTAAAAAATATAGACAACGCTTTTGAAGAAGCTATTTTTGGAGGATAAATGAAAGGCATGAAACAAAACAAGGCACCGACTACTAAAGACAGAATCAGAGAACTTGAAGCAGCGATGCAAAACACACAGATGGCATTACAAATGTCACAGATGATGATTAAGCACATAACAGATCAATGTACAGCAATGAAAAATGATCTTGGAAGCACCATGGGAATGGTTAATGACTTCCAGTATAGAACTTTAGCCATGCTAGAGCTTGGTACCGTTAGTAAGGATGATATTGATAAAAAAGCTGAGGAATTGAAGTTGATTGATTTTACTTCTGCATCAGATAAAGAAGATCTTGAAAAAGGTTATTTGGATGATGTCGACGGAATAATTACAGAAGAGAGCGTTGTTGTTCTCTGCTCTTCCACTCCAGATCTAGATGATGATCAGGGCATTTTTAGAAGCAAGTTTCCTATGTCAGATTGTTTTACACCAGATTTAAAAGAGAAACTTATTGGTGCTAAAGTTGGTGATTTTCTTGAAACTGAAGTTCAAGGTGTAAATCACAAGATCGAAGTTCTTGGCTTAAGGAAATTACCTGAAGTAGTAGAAGCAGAACTAGTTGATAGAGATGTTCAAGAACCAAGCGAGGGATAATGACGTTAGTAGTAAATATGTTGGGAGGCAGTGGGATAGGTAAATCCACCGTTGCCGCAGGTCTCTACTATAATATGAAACTACAGCATATGAATGTAGAGTTAGTTAGAGAATATGTTAAACTTTTAGCATGGCAAGGAATAAAACCTGGTCAATATGATCAGGTTAATATTTTTGGAGAACAGTGTAAGTTAGAACACTCACTTTATGGAAAGGTGGATTTTATCATAACAGATTCTCCTATAGTTCTTGCACCTATATATGAAGTTTTTTATCATGGTGACTCCATGATAGAGGAAGCGGCAATTAAGTTCTTAAATAAGTCAGCAAACAACGATGTTAAGCAGCTGAACATAGTCTTAGAAAGAACTAAAGGTTATGACCAGAGAGGTCGCTACCAGACCTTAGAAGAAGCCATGGCTGTTGATGAGATGGTGATAGATTTTTTAAATAAGAACAACATGTCGTATCATACAATTGGCGGCGCAGATGAAGAAAGGGCTAACAAGATATTGGAGCTTATAAAAAATGAAGCACAGCACTAATACTGATGTGAATGATGATCGTAAAATGGATCCACGTTGTCCTCGTAAGTTAGAAGAATTACCTTGTGATTATTGTCCTCTTGCTGTTTTAAGACTTAAAGCTCTTCGCAACAGTGATGATGAGCTGACAGAACACCAAGAGACACTGCTTCCGGGATGTCCTTGGGCGGTTAATCATCAGATGTCAAATTATTGTTTCTTCAATTATGTGGCAGATTATCTAGGTAATGCACCCTCTGATAGAGAAATAGCACATATGAACAACATATCCGTTGAAACGGTCAAAGATATAACAAAGAATGCGTTAACTGAGATTAAAAAATTTGAACTTATAAAAGATCTAGGAGAAATAGATGGAGACTAGAGAGCTTAACACAACAAGTGCTACTAGCAATACAATTACAATAAGTGATAGTACTGCTGGCACAACATTTGGGACAATTAATCCTGTGTGGGATTATTATGAAGAAGAAAACACCAGAAATATTAAAAAACTCCTTAGAGCATTAAAATTACTCCCACCAGACCCAGGTTTTACTTATACTTTAAATGGTGCTACCACTACTACTACTACTACATTAATAGAGGGTACATATACAATTACAGTCAATGTGCCTACTGTCGTATCTAATATTGTATGTGATATAGTTCTTACAGATGGTACTGTGAAATAGATGGAATTTAAAGGTTTACGACAGCAATTAGAAGATTATGAACATCAGGATAATATGAGAAAGTTTCTTGATGCACTAAATCTATATCCAACTAGAGAACTAGATGATCTAATGGCAGCTCTGTCAGCCGGTGGATCTAATTTTACTCCCGGAGGGGTGCTAGCTAGTCCAATTCAGATAGAAAGCCTAGAAAAAGTCCTTAAAAGTGTTACTTTCGACGAGAAGAATTTAAAGCCATAAATGTAGTATAATATAGCCATAGGGAGACCTGTTCTATGGCTAAAAAAGATAAACGACTTTGGATTGACATGTGTGCTGGCTCTGAGCTTAAAGATACTCAGGGTGAAACTTTATCAGTAGACGGCGCAGATATTAATGATTTAGAGTTAGGAAAAGGTCGATTCAACGACAACCACGGTAAAGGTTTTTTCAACTCACTCGGCCGAGTGACAGAAGCAAAGAAGATATTTAAAGCAGAAGATTGTGATAATGCACGTCAAGAGTACTACTGGGACAAGATTAAGGCTCCTTTCGTATATTGTAAGGGGTATTTATATAATGATGAAGATCACCCAAATGCTAGAGCAGCAGCTGCAATTTTAAGAAACATTCATAGAGAAGATGCTCCTTTATCCATGAAAGCCTCAGTTGAGGGTGGTGTTGTTTCTAGAGGTATATCTGACCCTACTAGATTAACTCATACTAAGATACACTCTATAGCACTAACATTTACTCCTGCTAATAACGCAACATTAGTTGAGCCACTTAATATAGATAAGTCAAGTACAGATTGGGAAGCTGATAAGCGTCTTATAAAGTCTGTTATGCACTTGGCAGAGACCAACGTACCGTCATTTAGGCACATAGAAAGACATGCTTCTGCCAACACAATTCACGATAACATATTGAAAATACAGGAATTGGCGAAATCTCTCGGCATCGAGATCGATATAAAAGATTCTGACCCTGATACTATCATGCAGAAAGCTATATTACATAAAGTTTATAATAACGTTAATAAGATCAATGAGTTAGTTAAAGCCGCTAAAGATTTAAGTGGTATCCAAACAGTAACTAGCCCTGGTAAAGTTAAAATGGTTAGTGAAGCTCAACAAGCTAAAAAATTAGAAGCTAGAGATAGATATCAACAAGCAGTTACAAAGCTAAAATCTGATCCTACTACCCCTAAAGCACCAATAGATACAGACGTACAACAAAAAGACATAAGCAGAGTAAAAAGTGCTAGTCAAGTTAAATCTCAGAATGTAATGAAGTTACATGCTGGCAAAGCAATGAGAGATCCAGAGCATCTGGGTACAGTTCATAAAGAATTAACTGACAGAGGCATTCATCCTGAAAAAGTCCAAGCTATCATAGATAAAGTAAAATCTCATATGACTAAAGGTGATAATGAAGAAGTGGAAAAAGGTGATATTTCCAGAGCGGGTAAGAATTTACTTTTAGCTGGAGCTATGGGATTGGCAGTCCATCATATGGGTCCTAATAAAGATGTAAAAGTAAAACCAGACCAAGCTCAAACTAGAGAAGCTAAGATGGCAGAGCACAATAAGAAAGTGAAAGATCCTGATAGGATTATAGGTGCTAAGAAATTAGGTTATGATGAGAGACAACCTGATGCTAAAGCAAAGTTTAGAGAAGCACGAAGAAAAAAGTTAAAAAAAGGTCTTAAAAAGGCACTAACTGCTGGATATGGTGGAGGTGGTGCACCGACTGGCTTAACTGGTGGCGGAGTATTTCAAGAAGAAAGCTTAGAAGACGGACGAAAATCTGAAGATACAATGACTTATATAACCTGTAATGACTGTGGGCATGAGCAAGTTTATATGGGTCATCAGGTGAAATGTAGAGGTTGTAATAGTAACTTCTCTCTAGATAAGCTCAAAAACCACATCTAAATTCAAGTACACCTCAAGTATAAGGCAGGTGTGTTTAACCTTCAAATCTGATACAGTGTAGATTGAAAACGTATAAAATTTTACGAAATAATTGTAAAGGAGAAAACACATGGCAAATCGTGAAGAAATTTTGGACAAAATCCAGAGAAATTTAGAGCAACTTGGGATTACTTCCACACGTAGCGCATCTAAAGTAGAAGCTGGAAATATCAAAGTTCAATATGAAGACGCAGATATTCTTTCCCCAATGGGTGGAATTGATGATACAACTACACCTTTTCTAGGTATTGGCACAGCTAATCCTGGAAAAATAATCGTTTCAGGTCTTTTAGATGCTGATACAGTTATTGCAGACATTCTTGTAGATGATACAGATCTTAGAATATTAAGAGTTTGCACTGGTTTTGCTAATACAATTGCTGTTAAAGCTGGTAGAACTGATGATTCAATTCTTGCTGCTGATTTAGCACTTCTTGAAGGTCATGTAGATCTTTTAGGCATGGGACAATAATAAGGATATCGAAAGATAAGGAGAAAATCATGGAACAAAATGATAAAGACCTAGTAAAATCTTTGATTTCTATTATTGATGAAACCATCAGTGAAGTTGAAGAAATAAGAAAGTCTAAATTTGCTGCCTCTGAAATTTCTCTTGGTGATAGTGAAGCTGGAATGGCTGGAAAGTCAAAAAACGGCGAACTTGATGCTAAGAAAAAAGAAGATGAAGACGAAGATAAAGACAAAGAAAAAGACGAAGATACAAAGAAAAAAGACGATTACGAAATGGACAAAGGTGAAAATGAAAAAGCCGATGAAGACCGTGGCGGAATGAAAGAAGCACCTACTGTTTCTAAGGGTGAGAATGAAAAAGCTGACGAAGATCGTGGCGGATTCAAAGAAGCACCTACTGTATCTAAAAAAGAAGATAAAGACAAAGACGACAAAGACGATGAAGATAAAGATAAGAAATATGACTATGACATGGACAAAACGTACATGAAAAAATCTTTAGAAGATTCTGAATCTTTAATTAAATCTTATGTAGACGAGAAAATGAGCTCAATCGAGGATAAACTTTCCAAGATGGCTGCTGCAATTGAGGCTTTTGCCGATGCTCCAGCTGGACGAAAAGGTGTTCCTTCCGGTATTGCTCCATTACATAAGTCTACTGAAGAATTTGAATTAATGAGTAAATCTGAAGTAGCTAATAAGTTATTCGAACTCAAAAAATCTGGTAAGGAAGTTGATTCCGCTGACATTTTTAGAGTAGAAACTGGTAACCAAGCAACTACTGCTGAAATAGCTAACAAATACGGGCTGAGATAATCTTAAGGAGATAAAAATGATCAGAAACGAAACTGTAAACCAAATCAATCAAGGGCTGGAGCAGGGGATTGTATCTCCTGAGGAAGTTGAAGCTCTAAACAAAGCCATTACTGCTGGATACGGCGGTGCTGGTAAACCCACAGACCTCACCTACGGTGGTGTCCTTCAGGCAGAATCATTAGAAAGTACTCTTAAGAGTATCACTTTTGATATGAAAAACCTGAAAATGTGGCCTGCCATATCGGTAGATAAAGCGTATAACCTATTCGAACAATATAACCGTTTAATCGGCTATGGTTCTGACTCTTCTCCATACATCGGAGAGGGTGGTGCACCGCGTGAAGAAGATTCTACATACATCAGAGACGGTCAAAGGATCGTATTCTTTGGTACTCGTAGAAAAGTCTCTCACCAGATGACACTTGTTAGAACTACTGTAGGAGATATCGTAGCTCAACAAGCAAAAGAAGGTACAATGCACCTTCTTAAAAACGTAGAACGCGAGATGTACTGGGCACATGCTCACTTTGCAAACGCGGCTACTGGGGCACAAGATGGAGCCATATCGGATCTTCCTGTGAACTCAATTGCGATGAACGGACTTTTACAGCAATTGCTTAAAGGTGACGACGACGCACAACAAAAATCAAGAGAATTCGAAGGATACGGAGAAGTTAGATCAATCGCTAAAGATCTTGCTGGGGCTGTTCTTTCTCAAGACGACCTAGAAGATTTAGCAGTTATTGCTCTTGAAAACTTTGGGGCTCCTTCTGAATTACATATTGAACCACTTGCTTTAAGTTCATTCATTAAGCAATTCTATCCACAATTTAGATCAGCACCTGGTCTTGGCGCTCAATCGGTTGGTTATGATGTTAATAAGATGGTTACATCTGCTGGTAACATCGAATTCAAACCGAATTTGTTCCTTAGACCTAGAGGCCGTGCTAGAACGGTTGGTATTGAAAGTGCACCAACTGCACCAACAATTACTAACGCCGGTGCAGCTAACCCAGCTGGTTCACTAACAGCAACTGATACATTTGATTATATTGTAACTGCTGTTAATGATCATGGTGAAGGTTCAATCTCTAACGAAGTAACTTCTACAGTTCAAGCTGCTGGTTCTGCACAGATCACTATTACAGTATCTCCTGCAGGAACTAAGTATCACAAAGTTTACCGCAAGGTTGGTGGTGCTGCTGCTGGAACAGGCGAATTTATAGGCAACTACAGAGCTTCAGGTCTAATTACAGACTCTGGCGCTAAAGCTGCTGGTCTTGGTGAGGCTTTCTTACTAGACATGAGTTCAGAAGTTATGCGATTTAAGCAATTAAGTCCACTTTCTAAGATCAATTTCGCTATCGTATCTACTGCGTTAGAATTCGCGATTGTTCTTTACGGTGCACTCTTTGTTTACGCTCCAAGATTCAACTGTTTATTCAGAAGTATTGGTAAATAATCTGAAACGATAAAGATTACATAATAAAGGCCGACTCGTTCGGCCTTTTTTATTTCCCCTAAGCATACCATAAACAATTTCAACTACGTATAATCTATATATGAAATATTTACATCTAGAAGATATCTTAAAGTGTCTTAAGCCGGAGAGTAAATGAAAGAAAAGTTTAGAAAAGATAGACAAGTAATAGAAGATCTCAAAAAAGATCTTAAGTTAGCCAAAGATGAAGTAATCAAAAGAGATGACAACTACAATAAACTAATGAAGAAGTTCATAGAAGCCTACAAGCTAATTGATGATATTGAAGAAGAAGTATACAGAGCAAATAGGTCTACCCATGTTCACTGGGTAGGCACAAGTGAATTAGAAGACTTTGTAAAAGAAAACAAAGATTTAATTAAGGAACCTTAATGAATTATCTAAAGAAGTTTTTAAAAGACTTAACTGCTGATAGCCGATACTACGCTGAAATTATTGATGATATGGCTGAGATATATGCGGTTGATGATGGTATTCCTTCAGTTTTGTTAGAGTTGAAAGACAACATGTACCACGTGAATATAAGGTGTGATATTCCTCCTAGGTTATCTGCACAGATAATGTATGACATGACTATGCTAGATGAAGACATTATTATTGGACCGGACTTTTTTGTAAGTCAGGAAAAGGGTGTACTATACGGTCAAGAAGCTACAGCATTATTTTATGCAACAATATATACAACTATGGAGAACGCTCAACTGGAACAAGAGATTGGACCAGAAGATGCGATATATATAGTACAAGAACCTATATATGGTTACGGCGGCGGAAAGAATAAAAATGACCATAAAAGTAAAATGCAGAGACTGTGGGGAACTGACTTAGAATAGTACAGAATGATGCGGGAGGAGAAATATGTTAAATCATGAACAAAAGTTTGAAAGAAAAGTAGAATCAGTCGAAGTATTACAATGTAAAGGGTGCACCTCATTAGAGGTAATTGAGGATGGCTTGTGTAATACTTGTCTATCAACAAAGGCCGACAACGATGAAATTAACTGGCCGAAACATTACAACACTGGCAAAATACAACCAATTGACGCGATCGAAGATTGGAAGCTGGACTTTCGTCTGGCAAACGCGGTAAAATATATTGCGAGACATGAACACAAGGGTAAATCAAAGAGCGATCTTGAGAAAGCTATTTGGTATATCCAGAGATTCATTGATAAGGAATTAACTAAGGAAGATAAAGATGGCTAGAACCAAAAAGGTAGTTAGTAAAACTAAAAAAACTGTTAAAAAAGTTGCAAAGAAAAGAACTACTAAAAAGAGAGCTAAAAAACACCCCGTTAGTATGCCCAAAGTTTTAATATATGACATTGAGACAGCTCCAATATTAGGGTATGTATGGAGACTGTGGGATCAGAATCTTGGCCTCAATATGATTGCACAAGATTGGCATGTTATGTCTTGGTCAGCAAAATGGTTAGATGCTCCAGCTGATAAAATTATGTATATGGATCAGCGAAAAATGAAGAACATAGAGGATGATAAGAAGATCCTTAAAGAGATTTGGAAGTTACTAGATGAAGCTGATGTTGTTATTACTCAAAATGGTAAGCGATTTGATCAGAAAAAATTGAATGCCAGATTTATCCTACAAGGTTTTCAACCTCCAAGTACGTACAAGCATATAGACACAAAGCAGATAGCATCCAAGATATTTGGCTTTACTAGTAACAAACTAGAATACATGACGGATAAATTGTGTACTAAATATAAAAAATTACGACATGGTAAATTCCCAGGATTTGATCTCTGGCAACAATGTATCAAGGGGAATGAAGAGGCTTGGGATGAGATGGAAGAATACAACAGGTATGATGTTCTGTCCTTAGAGGAGCTATATAAGAAAATGATCCCGTGGGACAATTCTATAAATTTCAACGTTTATCACGATGAAGAGAAACACGTGTGTAAATGTGGAAGTGAACAATTCAGCAAAAACGGCTTCTATTATACGAGTGCTGGTAAGTTTCAGAAATATAAGTGTAAGAGCTGTGGACATGAGACTAGAGATAAGATCAACTTATTCTCAAAAGCCAAGCGCAAATCACTCAGAATGGAAACGCCGAAAACATAACAGACGCAAGGTCACAACTGTTAAATATGGTATAATATCTCCATAAGCTAATTGCCTATAGGAGATATTATATGGCCACAACTAACAAAGTCCGAAAACAATTCACAAACAACGTCATTGATGTAGCTAGTGCATTAATCTCACTTAATGTTACCGGTAAAGTGATACCGGTTGCTAGTATCTTTGCTGGTACTTTTGTCGGTGAAGGTAACATTATTAGAATTCAGACCACTGCTGATACATTTGTTGCTTTCAGAGATGAGACTGGTATAGCACTACCTACTGTAACTACAACACCAGCCGTTAAATTAATAGGTGCTGGAGTTTTCTATGTAGTAGCTCAGTGTGATTTTGTAAGAACAAGCATCGCAGTTACTAGAGTTGAATTACTAGAACTATAAGGAGTATTTATGAAGTTAAATAACTTCAAGGAGCTTCTTTTAAGGAAAACAGCGGATAACGACAACCTTCAGCTTCTAATTAAGTATATAAGAGATGACTATTTGTTAGATCACATAGTTGAATCTCTGTCTAAAATGGCAGCTTCTGATGCCAATAGAAAGACCAATGCTGCAGTCAAGCACTTTGGTACTCATATGGATGAGCATGTAGAAGGGGAGATGATCCATGATCAACTATCTCATCACGCCTCTAATTATAAGGCTGCTTTAGGTGCAGGTAACACATCTGTAGCTGACCAGCATATGAGAAAAATCTTTAACACGATGTATATGGCTAATAAGGTTACTAGAGATGGTAAGGAAAATCACTCTGGTGGTAAGTTAACAGTTGAAGCTGTAGATCCAAAACCATGGGAAGAGCATCTGTATGCAGATAGTAAAACTGATACTAATGGTTGGAAACAAGATAGAAAGGATTATGGTTACTTAAGAAGTGCACCACACGCTGGTAGGGAAGGTCAAGGTCGTAAGAATGAGCGCTATAGAGATGAGATCAGAGCACACGGACATAATAAAGCTTACCCCTTAAATGAAATAAAAGTAAATGGCAAACACATACATATAGAAGATGCAGAGCATGATGGTTCTTTCAAAGACCATCCATTCGATTCTCATCCTATCCTGAAGCACTCTAGAACGCCATCTCATGCCCATAAAGATGTTCAGCATGAGGATTATATAAATGATAGCGACGCGTTTCATGGTGAAGGTGGCGGTGCAGGTTCATATTGGGATTTGGTTGATACGAGAGATCCTAAGGAACATGCAGCTAGAGGTTCTAAGAAATCAGATACAGCACACCCTGAGGTTGAAGGATTAGATATTAGTACGCCAGAAAGGAAGTCAAAAGCAGTGTCAGCGAAAACAAAGACAGATGAAGCGCCAAAGCAAAGTAAAACTGACAAAGAAAAGTTTGATGACCTTATGGCAAGACTTAAGGAGAGTAAGTAATGAATTCAGAAGAATTACTTAAATCCATTAGTGTTATGCTCTTAGAACATAAAGATTTTCTAAACTCCAATCCTGATATTATAGATGCAATTGAAGATCGTTTGCTTAAAGCCATTGACGATGAGGATGATGAAGATGGAGAAACGTTTGGTGAAGAACAATTCAGCAGTATGTTTGATGAAGCACCACAGGAAGAAGGATTACCTGAAGATGTTGAATTTGAAGATATAGATAGTGATGATGAAGCTGCTAAATGGTTAGCTACACAAGAAGGTAAAGCTGCCGAAGCAAAACCTGAAAAGAAGGTAACATCTAGTGGATATAGAGAGTGGCAACCTAAAAAAGAATATAAGCCACAACACCAAGAAGCTATTGATGAGTTTATGAAAGAAGGATGGTCTCATAGAGAAGCTGAAAGACTTGTTGGGGCGCATGACTTTCACCCAGATCCAAAGCAAAGTAGGATTAAACCTTCTGAACCTTCTGCTAAGATGTTTGAATCTGTAAAAGGAAGTGCTGGTGATTACTTAAGAAATTATGAACGTCATATTTCTGAAACAGCAGATGCTAGAAAGAACCCAGTAAAGTTTGCAAATGCTCAGACAAGAAAAGCCCATGAAGAAGTTCATGGTGATTATGACAAATCATATAATGAATTTATAAGTTCAGATAAGATAAAAGATTTAAGAGGTAGAGATAGACATGGTGCTATTAAAGATTTTAAATCTAAGTGGCACGACGATAATCCTTCTCATAGAGAGAAGGCTATTAATGTTGCAGGTAGTACTTCAGGAGCTTTTGAAGAGGCTGGAGAACAAAGAAAAGAACACCTTGAAGAAGGTGAAAGAGCAATCGCTGAAGCTGGCAGAGCTGGTACACCAGTAACTACAGCTAGTGAATTTTCTACAGCTGCAGCTGGTGGTATCGAAAGTATAACTGGGCAAGGTGCAGCACAGATGGCCGGTGGTACACAAGAAGAGGGTGGCTTTTCTGTAGGAACAGTCAAAGATCCTAGTTTACATATTGCAGAACAATATCCAGAATATGCAGACCATTTAAGACGAAAAATAGCAGGAAAATTAAATCCTGAACAAACACAACGTTTAAAAGGTGTACAAAGTATTAAGAAGAAGGGGAATAAATAATGCCAATATCAGAAACACCAAGACAAGGAATTTACCCAGTATGGGCTAGAGATGGTGAAGATTCAACTGGTAGTTTTGATAGATTCAAGCCACTACCAACACCAACCGATTTAAAAGCACACGCGCTGTTTGGAATTCCGTTAAAATCAGCTTTAACAGGTGAGACTTTATCAGATGAAGCTATTACTCACTATATTGATGCGTCTATTTCAGAGATAGAACATGAGCTAGATCTATATATAACCCCCGTCACGTTTGATGAGAAGCACGATTATAGTAAACACGAGTTTACTTGGAGCTATAATTATCTAAAACTAAATCATCCAAACGTTATCTCAGTAGAGAAAGTTGAGTTAACATTCTCTAATACAGATGACGTTGCAGGTTTTGTTCAGTTTCCATTAGAGCACGTGCATTTACAACCACAAGAAGGTGTTATACAGTTAGTTCCAGCATTTGGAACGAGCCTATCAGGATTCCTTTTATCAGCGTTTTCTGGTACACAATTTCATGCTCTTCGTGCCATAGGTCTAAATAATTTTCCTGGTGGTGTAAGAATTAGGTACAGATCAGGTTTTGAAAAGGACATGATTCCAGCTACTGTTGTCGAGTTAATTGAGAATATGGCTGCTTATAAGTTATTAACTTTTATCGGTCCATTAATCTTTCCACATAACTCCATTGGTGTTAGTATGGATGGTGTTAGTCAATCAGTTGGTACTGCTGGACCACAGTTCTTAGCAAATAGAATTAAAGATCTAGATAATATTATAACTAAACAAAAAGAAGCTATCAAAAGTTATTACCAGAAACGATGGTCTTTCGATTTCTTCTAAGGAGTATGTATGCCATTAAAAGAAGGTTCTTCTAAAGGAACCATCTCTGAGAATATTAGTCGAGAAGTTAGATCTGGTAAACCACAAGATCAAGCTGTTGCTATTGCCCATTCTAAAGCTGGTAAATCTATAAAAAAGAAAGAAGATAAAAAGAAAAAAGATGTTAGTAAACATGATAGACTTCGTATAGATGAAGAAGCAGATGGTAAAAGAGAATTAGATTATGGTAAAGAAGAGTTAGATAAGGACCTTAGAAATGTTGATCAAGCACAATCGGATAACCAAGATGCACAACAAGATTATGATGTGCTAAGAGAGAAATGGAAAAAACTTAAGAAGGCTATAGCTGAAGAAGCTTTTGCATCTATTGGAGATGAAGATGAAGAAGAGATTGATGAAGAAACTGAAGAGTCTGAACTTAGCGAAGAAGAGCAACACCTCGCAGATATGCTTGAAGGATCTGGGGAAGAAACTGACGAAATCCCAGAGGAAGAAGGCGAATCAGAAGAAGTAGCTCCTGATGACGAAATCCAAGAAGCACAAATACAATCCGAAGAAGAAGGCGAATCAGAAGAAGTAATTTCCGATGACGAAATTCCCCCCGGGAAAACACAATCTGAACAAGGTAGTGAAGAAGAAGTTTCACCTGAAGAACTAGAAGATATATTACGTGAACTTGGCCATTCCGACACGGAGATAGCACATGTTATTCATGGACATCACTTTCCTGATGTTGATGAGGTTGCAGAGGAAAAAGCTGAATCTGAAAGAACTAAGAGAGAAGGTGAACTATCTCTTAAACAGATAGAGATGGAAATTAAACAAGCTGAACATGCACTTAATAGTGGACATGCAGGTAAAATTAATGAATTAGATGCTGGTCATAAACAGAGACAACTTGATCACGATCATGAACATGATAAACGTATGAAAGATCTAGAGTATGATAAAGCAATGCGACATTCTGCCTCAGAAGATGATACAGAACATAAAAGTCGAATGAGAGATGTTGAATATACCAGGGCTCAGAAAGATATTCCTGGGGATAAGTTTGACGATACAGAACATCAGAAGCGAATGATGGATCTAGAATATGAGAAAGCTCAACGAGAGATGGAACTTGATCTTGATATTAAGAAAAAACAATCTGAACTTAAGATGAAGCAAATGCAAGTTGATGCACAACAGCGAGCTAAAGATAAAGTAACTGCAGTAAAAGAAAAAGTAAAAGATAAGGTTAAATAAGGGAATAAAGTGATATATGGTATTGATGGTTGGTTATTAATTTTTATAGGTATTTATGGATTAATAACTATATTAGCTTTTACTATAGCTGTAAAGAGGTTTTATAGATTTATGTCAAAAAAAAGAAAACCTAAATTAAAGATAATTAAAGGTGGAAAAAAGGAAAAATAATGGCTAAAGCAGGTGAATTAGATTGGGGCGAAGAGCTCAAAAAAAGTGATGATTATGTTCACACGCCAACCGCACTATGGTCAGCTGACCAAGCGGGTAGTAAGGCAGGCGGAGTTGATCCTCTAAATAAAGCAAAGCCTAGAATTAAACAAAATGAAGAGCCTTATAGGCCTACAGATGAAGAAATAACATCTGCTGTTATGTATAATGCTCCAAAACAACCTACAGATGAACAACTATTTGGTCATTTAGTAGTAAGCGAAGAACAACTAAAAAAAGCAGAGGATGATTGGCATAACACATTACAAAATTTTTATAGTGCAGCCAATGCACCAGTACTTAAAAAGAATGATAATGAAGAAGAAGAATGGGCTTCTGGTAAGTCTTTTAATAGCACCCTTACTGAAGAAGAACGATTAGAAAGAAATATGTATAAGGGTGAATAACCTGTTATAATATAAGTACACTCTCTAGCATGGGTTAGAGTTTTATGGAAAAGGTCAAGGATTCGGTAAATGTCTGATTTTACATCACCACGCATTACAGAGAAACGATATTTAGTTATACCCCCAGTAACATTGACAGTCGATGGAACGGTAGATGGCGTAATAACAGTTGGTAATACCTATTGTTTTAAAGTAGGTCAACTAGTTATATTCAAATTAGGTGGAGCTAATAAATTAGCCAAAATTCAGAGAGTTACATCTGATACACAATTCGTAGTTGTAGAAGCAGGTGAGTCTATTACTACTAATAATAAGTTAGATATGACTGCTTTTACTGCAGGTTCTACAGTAGAACTAATGGAAGGCAGGCGTCCAGTTATTGACCTATTAGAAATACAAAGACAAGTATATGAAGAAGAACCAACAGTTGCGCTGAGATCACACTTAGTAGATTGGTTAGGTAGAAGCTATGATTCAACAAATCCTGTACCTGTTCAGTTATCAGATGGTGATGTAAATATTGGAACAGTAAATGCAGAACTTGAAGTTCAATTATCTCACAGAGACGATTCCCCTGATGCTGGTGACATAGCTGATTCTGTTAGAATAGGTGGCGGAGTTGCCAATGAAACTGTAGAAGCTCCTAATGAAGCTGGTAGAGTCAGATTAGCAACATTAAATCAAAAAGAACTACCCAGTCAAAGACCAGTAAAATATATAACTCAATTTCTATTGGATGGTGCAAACTCTGATATGAATGTTGATGGCAGTGTTACACCTGTTGTTTTCGAAAAAGTTTTTGGTACTGGCGAAATAGCGTTTTTGGAAAAATTGGTAATAGAAATTAGGGATACTGGAAATTTAGGACTTAATGATTTTGGATCTGGTCCTGCATTAACAAATGGAATATTAGTTGAAGTTCAAATTGGTGGTGTTGTTGAGATATCTTTATTGATAAAAACGAATGCTCAAATGATTTCTGCCGCAGATGTTCTTTTTGAGGTAGACCAATTTCAAGGATCAGCACTTCTTATTTATAATTTTATATTTAGAGAACCAATGTCGTTGAACCATAATGATGATGATGACTTTATTAGGGTAACAATTCAAGATGATTTGACTAGTATTGAAGCACTTAAAATGGCATTTAAAAGTTGGGAGGCAATCTAATGGCTGCTATAGGCATAACATGGACTCAAATAAAAGATTTAGCTACAACTAGAAATCTCCCCTTTACTCATTTTATTGAGAATAATCATTATTTTATATTTATATCTGATGGTCAATTATCATTTGAAACTAGGATAAGAATAGATACTCCTTCTTCATCAGATCAAACGGATTGGGTAACTAATTTTCTACCTAGCTCTAATATCTTACCGCTAGATATTGGCGGGACTACACTACTTCGAAAACTCCATGATGAGGTAGTTATTACATATAGAACAGGTGCCCCTGGAAACGGCGAGATAGATACTATAGTCACAAAACTAGCTACAGTGACTCAAGATACCCTGACCTTTACATACGAAGCGGGTAATAAACTTATAAATGTGGTAAAAACATAATGGCAACTAAAATTGGTTTTAATTTTTTATCAAACACTTTTGATGTGGTACAAAACTTAGAAAGTATTGATACGGATCTATGCCACACCACTAACCCGGTTTCAGATTGGGTTATCAAGAATTTAGATGAAGATCGGACTATAGAATTCGAGGTCAATACAGGCGGTACTCCAGGTATTGCTATGATAATTAATTCAGCCGATGTAGTTCAAGGTGGCCGTTCTGTAGATTTAAGGCCAAGTGATACTGTATGGTTATCTAATTTTATATTTATGCAACAAAGTTTGGAGTTAGTAAATACTGAAAGTGGGATAGCTTCAGCCATTAGATTTAAACTAAATAATGAGTCCCCAACTTCGCCTATTAGACTTTTTGCTGTAGAGACAGATGATCCAAATTTTGGTAATTTTTCTTTACAATTAGGTAATACTTTTAGCCCGTTTGATCATACACTTTTATTTGCTGGAGCTGGAATAGATGTAAAATTTACTACGCCATCTCTAGCTGAGAGGTTTAAGTTTGAAGCAGGCATAAATATACTAGGAGGAACCTTTGCTTATCCAGGTACTCCGTTTGATATTCTTAGTATAGGTGGGACTATAACCGATATGAATGATGCTGCTGCGATTAACAATGTTATAAATCTTGCCACAACATTTGAATATACTGTTCCACTTAATAATATTTTTGGACAAACTAACGCTTTAAGTAATGCTATTACAGTAGAACCTTCTGGATTAGGCGGCGGTGTGGATACCCATTCAGTTAGAGGTCAAGCAGCTACAGCTTTTTTTGAAAATGGTGGAGCTAGGACCATGTTAACTCTTCAAGGTGCTTTTTTTCAATCTGGTGTAAGAACTAGTGGAACAGTTACTACGGCTACAGGAGTTACTGCTCAAGCTGGAACTGTTTTGGGTGGAACTATTACTAACGCTATTAGTATTCTCGCTGGAGCCCCTTTTATGTTTCTTGGTGGAAATGTTGTTAATGGTGTATCACTTAGAGTAATAGGTGGATTAGCAGGAAGTACTTCTAATTGGGCTCTTCAAGTACAAAACTCTGCAGTATCTAGTTATATGGAAGGTAATTTTGTTATAGGACAAAATACTGCAACAGCATCAGCTTTTAGATTATTTTTAAATGGTAATCAAAAGATTGCTAGTAACTTCGGCTTATTTTTTGGAGGAACTTTAAATGCAGATGCTACCTTTTTCATTCAAGACGCAGGTAGTAATTTAATACAATTTGGAAGTGTCGGAAATCAAACAAATAACTCTAGACTTGTATTTGATTTTGAAACTACTGCTAATATTGTTAATGTATCAGGGACTAGTTCTGATCTTACTCCTGGTATAATATGGGATTTAGCGAGCACCAGAATAAATGGAAATTTCGGATTTAATATAGCACCTACGGCCGTTCAAACAGGTTATACAACGATGAGTAATTTAAACACATTAAGAACTGGAAATAGAAATACACTTAGTTTAAAACAAACAGTAGATATAATAGGAACTTTAATAGAAGATCTTAAAGCTAAAGGAGTAATATCAGCATGAGTTTTGGAGATATAGCAGGCAACGTAGAGTTAAACCGGCAACTCGTATTACCAGTAGAAAATTTTAGAGTGGGAGCAATTCCTCCTGATGAAAATCTACGAGGTACAACACCTTCTGTCCCCGTGCTAACTTTTGATGCTGTGGCTGAATCAGCTTGCACTGGATTTGTCATGCCTATTGATTGGGATAATGGAGATTTTGAAATTATTTTAGAATGGGCGTTGGTAAATGTACAAATTGATAGCGACACATTAGATGTAACTATTGATTATATAGCGTGGGAAGATCCACCTAATTCAGGAAATAATATTCTTAAAACTTCCACGCAATTGACACCACAAATCACGGTAACGACCGCAGATGGGTTAGCTATAGGTGATGTATATAGAATGGGAGCTGATGTATTAGCAGCTGATGCAGATAATCCATTAGCCAATGTTGGAGGTTTTGCGCTTGAAGTGCACTTAACTAATATAACCGGAGTGATAGCGGTTGATCTATTAAGTGTATGTATTTCATACACTGCTAAAGTATAAATAAAAGGAGTAATTATGTCATATGAACCGATGAGTCAAGAAAGTATAGATGAAATGGATAGATATATTGTTTATAGAATGGCTGATGAAGGTATTCCGATGGATCCACTCAACATAAATATAGGTATTTGGATGAGTGAGCACATGCACGAACTTAAAGATAAACCGCTAATAGATGCATATCTATTAGTAAAAGAAGGATCTTAAAAGGAGAATATAATGGAAGTGAAATCCACAACAATGAAAAATACCAACAAACAAAAACTACCTGAAGGAATGCTTCAATGTGTAGTAACATTTGAAGAAGCTCAATTAATACTGAGTTCTTTGAGTGAATTACCCCTTAAGATTTCAATGCAAATTTTTTCTAATCTAAAGGCTCAGTTTGACGCTCAAGCTCAAGAGATGGCTGCTAGAATAAAAGAAAAGTAAAATAAGAGGGTTAATCTTTTTTTTCAGACTCTAGAAGGTTTTTTAACTCAAATATCGCACCCTGTTTAGCCACTATATTCTCGTTAATTTTATTGATTTGGTTGGATATAATATCTCGATTTTCGAGTAAATCGTTGATTTCTTTCACTAATTCTTGAATTCTGTCTATAATTATATCTTTCATATACCCATTATACTGTTTAACCTTAATTTATGGTAGAATTACTATTAGAGAGTAAGCCACTTATAAGGAGTGACATAGATGAGCGATAAGCTAGATATGATCTATGACTTACTGAAGCAAGACCGTAAAGAAGCATCAGGTTTTAGAAAAGAAGTCAGAGATTCGTCCAAAGCCACTAGTGAGAGACTAACTGCGTTAGAAGCTAGTAGTCAGATACAAAATCAGCAATTAGCCACTCATATAAAGCGATCAAACATACTAGAAGAGATGCATGGTGATAATGCTAAAAGAATAGATGGCCATGATGATCAGATAGCTGAATTAGAGAAACCAAAGATAGTAATGTCCGTACTTAAGAAGTGGATAGTTGGTACAGGTACTATAGCAGCTGCTATAGTAGGTATCGCTAAACTTATCGGGTTGTTCTAATTATGAAAAAGTGTAGTAAATGCAGTGAACATAAAGAAGTTGAATATTTTAATAAAAGTAAGCAAACCGAAGATGGTTTTACTTCTTATTGTAAAGTTTGTAATTCTGCAGTAAATAAAGAAAGATATAAAAATAATAAAATTGAGCATATAGCTAAAGTTAAAAAATGGCAAGAAGATAATCAAGAACAATATAAAGACGGATTATTGAAGAAACGATACGGAATATCAATAATAGAATATAACAATCTATTTAAAGATCAAGATGGAAAATGCAAAATATGTGATATCCATCAGAGAGAACTTAAGCGCTCACTCTGTGTAGATCATTGTCACGAAAGTGGTAAAATTAGAGGTTTATTATGTAATACTTGCAATAGATC
>SDBT01001455.1_pt1 | contig 41742 bp, 72 predicted proteins | sample 2277101 | NCBI WGS metagenome assembly SDBT01 (sample SAMN10404973, study PRJNA504765) | marine sediment metagenome | isolation source: marine sediment core GS10_PC15, 103 cmbsf | place: Arctic Ocean: Southern Knipovich Ridge | collected 2010 | reverse complement strand
TCAGCCTCTAATTCTTCAGGGTCAATGAATAGTATTGTACTTCTACAGTTTACATGAGACGGCGGAGCTTGGCCAGTCCATCCAGACGAGTCTTTAAAATCTTCATTTATTCCAATAGTCTGATCGTCGAGTCTTGTACAGATAGCAGAAGTTCTATCATCTTCATGAGTTAGCCATCTCTTCTTCATTGGGATTCCAGACCCTTTCATTGCAAGAAGTTTACCTTGATTGTCTGCTCGATTGGTTTCAGTTCTAGCAATCATCTCAGCTCTATTTTTCCCTTTATTGAAAACCTTGTCAACTCGAGTAGTTAATTTTGTAATTCCTTCTCCGTTTATTATTCCTCTTTGGAGTTCGGCTTTTAGATCATTTGCTACTTCTTCATTAAGAGCCTTTATATTATCAAAAGTATAATCTTGAATGAACTTCAAAGCTGATGGATTAAATGAAATGTTTTGATCTATCTTTTTTTCTGAGGATTCCCACCCACTATCAAACTCAGACTTAATGACTTCATCACTAAGTTTCTTTATTGCAATTGTAGTGAATATCTTTTCCACAATATTTGGGATGTCATCAACGCTTTTAATGGCCATGATTGGTTCGTCCTTAATCTGAGATTCTAAAACCTCCAGGACTTTTTTCTTATTATCTTCTAGAACTGCAACCATAGCCCTCTGTAAGGCTTTATCATCTAGCTTTTCGTTTGGTTGAAGGATCAATGGAGAATCAGTATCAAGAGCTTTCTTTTTTGGTTTAACAAGTGGTTTATCTGATGGCTTATTATCCCCTTCTTTTGGATCGTTGAAATTAATATTAGTTCCAAGTTGTGGACTTCTCTCCCCAGAGTTTTTATCTCCCCACTCGACAGAATCTAATCCCTCAGTATTTCTAATTTCGTTAATAGTTTTCATATCATTCTCAGTTTGTAATTTATACAATTCCCATTTCTTTGTTTCTTCATTTACGTCAAATATTTTATACTTGAATCTTATTCCTTCGAATCCAAACTCAGGGATTATTAAAGTATTCCAGTAATATTCCATAAGTCTAAGAAGCGGATAAATAATCTTTCTTTTAGCTGCGTCAGTCTGGACTATTTGATTAGCAGATCCTTTCGCTTCCTGAGTGAATCCCATCTCTGTTGCAGTCATCCCAAACGCACCCCATACTAATGTACTCCACCATTTTTGTTGTTCGATTATTTGAAGTTCTTGGTTAGTGAAACCAAGTCTCTCGAACTTTGGCATTCTATTTACAATTGCAAGTTTATGAAACGCTTTCTTCCATTGGCCTATGTCGTCTGACTTCTTTTGAGACTCGACCCATTGCTGACCAAATGCTTTAAGATCGTCTGTGTTCATTCCTTCAAGTCCCAATACTCCAGGAGGTATTGAGTTATCAGAAAAATATTCAAGATTATGTTCAACTGCGTAAATTAATGTTTGAACTGTCTTAGCCAAAACTTCCATAGCACTTCGGCCGTAAATATCATCAGTTCTAACTTTCTTTTCTAACCAGATTATTTCTCGCTTACCGAACGGAACAGGCCTTGCCCCTGTGTTAAATCCATACTGAAAATAAGCTCCGTCTTCTCGCGCTTCGTCCTGAGTTAAAGATCCTTGAAGTAATGGATATCCATTCTCAGGAGTGTAGGTTTTGTCCCCTTCATCATAAATATTTTTCATTAAAATTAAATCTGCTCGGTGAGTGAACATCCCATACACATCTGGGTTCTTAGTAAATGCAGACCCATTACGCGCGACTATCTCAACCATCTCTCCAAATGCATTAAACGTCTTAACTAAAATACCAGAATTGATCTCTAGTAAGTCTGGTAACATCATTCTAGTAATTGTATTCCAACTCTCTCCTGGATTAGTATTTGGATTCTCAAAAAAAGCTTGGACCTTTTCTATTTCCTTTTCCTTACCTGGAACTTCATTGCCGGCTTTATCTTCAGCTACTATGTCCCATTCGACTGAACAAACCTCATCAATAATAGCAGTCTCAACCATATCAACATAAACGGATCCTGCTAAAACTCTGTAGTAAGAAAGGTCTTTATACCTTGGATATCCAAACGGTGGCTTATAGAAAAAGTTAGGAATATATGCTTTTGGCTGGCCTTCTCTTGATTGCTCCATTGCACTAACAGCACCATCCCCTGGCTTATTTTTTTCTTCTTCAGTAACAAAACCACCATTCTTAATATCTGCTTCAGTTATTGTAGGATCTCCTAAAACATCAAAAAATTTATCTTTAACTGCGGCTTCGGGGATTCCATTATTCTCCCAAGGGCAATTATAGAACAGACTAGCGGATTTTCTTTCCATGAATGTGAGGGTGTTGAGGACACGGGATATTAAACCTTCTCGGGGGTGGATGTGTTAAACGATTATTATAGTAATTCTAGTTTTATAAAGTTAATTGTTGAATTTACTAAACAAAAGCAAAGGCCGATTCATTACCCATAGTCATTAATTCAAGCGCATAACCAAGTGCAATTGGAATGTCTGGATGAACTCCGGCTTCAACTAACTTCCCATCCGACAAAGCGTATGAAGTACACTCTGCAATTATCTTATCAGTTTTTAGTTTATCAGCTTCGGTTTTATATGGTAGAATTATTTGCTTAGTTTCAAATGCAGTTCCTAGTCTCATTATCATATTAACTTTTCCTACGGTGTGACGTTTAGCAGTCCAATCATAACCTTCTTTTTTCTTTGCTGCAGGGTCTGAAGACGACGTCCAAAATAATGTTATAGGAAGTTTCCATTGATCGATGTCTTTACTTATTGCTTTGATTGAGTTTTCTTCTAGGCCTACTTGATCAAATCTATAACGTGGTTGGATCTCATCACGGAGCATATTCATTTGTTCCGGGGCGGATAGTCCTTTTTCTTTTTGGGAGTGCATGATGTAGTAAAAATTATCTTTACGACCTAGTCCATTAAATGCAGATTCGTCCGAAGTAATCCTATCTGAAAAAGCAAAGTCTACCCCCATAGTCTTTTTTTCGAAAGTCATTTTAAAAACGTCTTCGTAAGATAAATCAAATCTCCTGCAGGCCTCCATCCATTCTCTTTTGATAATTGAACTTGTATTGTCAATTGGATCGTTTAGATATTCTTGTTGAAAGGATATGGATCCAATATCATGCTTAATCTTTGCTAGTTTTTCTTTGGTGAATCTCTCTGGCCATAATATGTTGTTTAGTTCAGTATCACATGCTTTGAATATCTTGCCGTTCCATAGTTTAATTTTATGTGTAAGAAGTGAGTCTAAATGAAGTATGGTTCCAATCATCTTAAATTTGCCGTTGATATCTAGACACGGAATTATTACGTTGTTTAGTTTATTTCGGTCCTTAACTCTAAGCTCTGGGTTTAGAACCCTTTCATCTGATTCGATGTCGTCACCGATTATTAAATCGGGCCTGTAGTTTAAATGTTTAAAACCTCGGATATTCTTCTCGAAAGATGCAGCTTCAACTCTGCAACCCCCAACATCAAAACAGTCTTCTCTATCCTTTCCAGTATCATCCCGGCCCATACTGGGAGTTAGATCTCCATAAACGAATCTCAGCATTTTGTTATTTTTAAATTCATGTCTAATTGGTTCAATGAACTGAACGGTTTTAGAATGATTCTGAGAAATGTAAACAATATACCTTCTTAATTTATTAACTATCACATAAGACAAATAGATTATTCCAGTAACACTAGTCTTAGCATGGCCACGTGGCGCTCCAAATGCTCCGTTTCCTTCATCAAAAAGGAATTCATATAAATCCGTATGAAAGTCTGGAGTTTTATTAGTAACTGTCTTGGGAAAGAAAGTTAATCCAAACACTCCTATATTTTCTTCATGGGAGAAGATCTCCTGGAGTAGCTCTCTTAACTTATTATCGTCTTTTACTTTTTCGATTAACTCGGCAACTTGCTCAACTGTTACCTTCATGTTTACTTTCCTAGAAGTCGTTTAATTTCAGCAGCACGTTCCTCTTTTGTGAACATAGCAAGATTTCCAGCGATTTCTAGTTCTTGCTTTGCAACGTAACCTCTACTTTTTCCTTTAGTCTCCAGGAAGAACTTAATGGCCCGAATGTCTTTATCACCAATTAATGCATGAAGCTTATTTTCTGCAACATCGATTATTCGTTCTTGTTCTTGTTCTTGTAGGATCCTCATTTTGGGATTTTTATTTATGTACCTTGAGATGGTTGACCGGTCAACCCCACACTTCTTAGCAATAACTGCCTGTACGCCCCCAGACCCCTCTAGTGCCTCTTTAAATTTGGTTATATTCATTTGTACCATTGTTGGTGCGTTTGGTGTGTTTTAAGTATTAATTAAGCTTTGATGGATTTCTTATTTGTGAACTTTTCCCACCGATCTATGATGATTTGGCAGTAAATTGGGTCTATTTCCATCATAAAGCACTTCCTTTCGAGCTGTTCGCATGCAATCAGGGTACTTCCGGAGCCCCCAAATGGATCATAAACTGTTTGGTCCTTAGAAGTATTATTTCTAATCGGCCGAGACATGCACTCTACAGGCTTTTGTGTCCCATGTCCGGTCGTTTCGTCCTCTGGTTTCTTAGTTCCCCCCATCGCATTCATTCCAGCGATTTCCCAAACGGAGCATTCTTTTCTAGATCCTTGCCAGTTATGAGGTTGACCCTTTCGTACAGCGTACCAAATTGGCTCGTGTTTCCAATGATAATCGCCCCTACTTAGCGCAAAATGAGGCTTAACCCATATAATCTGGGTAATTATATCAAATCCAACCTTTTTTATAGATTCCTGGACTTCTGATGCAAACCTTCCTGCGTGATAAACATACATTACATCCCCTTGAAACAAAGAATAAGCATCTGACCAGTCAAATCTATCATCATTTTCCACTTCACCTAAAGCCCTAGTAGGATATTTGTTGCCTAAAAGACCTTTTTTGTCAGCTTCATCTCTCCATTTAGGATCATAACTTACACCATAAGGGGGATCCGTAACCATCAATGTAGCCTTCTCTTGATTCATCAACTTCTCAACTTGCTGGCTTTCGGTTGAGTCACCACACATTAAACGATGATTCCCTAGCAGGTAAATTTCCCCTGACTTGATTTTGGTTAGTTTTTTTGCCCTCTCGTAAGCTCCGACTTCAACAGTATCTTCAACCACTTCTTTATCATCATCCCAAATCTTTGATATTTCAGCTACTTCGAATCCGGTGTCATTAAAGTTATCTGTGCCTTCTAGTTCGTAGAATTCTTCTTTTAAGATATCAACATCAAACCCAGTGTCTAAGCTAAGTTTATTATGAGCTATTCTGTAAGCTTTATTTTCTGAATCTGTATATCCGCTATATTGCATTACGGTTATTTCTTTAGTTCCTGTGGTGTCGATCATGTAAAACGCTTTTAGTCTTCCATGACCACATAGAATTACGTTGTTTTGATCTACTTCGATTTTGTCTCTGTATCCTAATGAGATAATTGAGTTCATGATTCCAGTTACCTGCTTCTCTGTATGGATTTTTGCGTTCTTTGGATATGGTTTGATATCTTTTAATTTTAATTTTATTAGGATCCCATCATCTCTGTCTAGGATTGACTTTCCGATTTCTTTTTCAATTTCAGGGGATTTCTTTTCTACCATTTACTTTTTGATTGTTAAGTGAACTAGAGCACATTTCTTACACAGTTCCTTCTTAGGTTTTAGATAATCTTCAAGATCTTCGTTGTAGGCTTCTAGGGTCCAGAGTCTTTCAACTTCTTTTTTACATTCATCACAAAACATTTTTACTCCGATTTTAACACCTCTATATACAAGATATGTCTAGTATTTACATATTGCTCATTATCAAAATTATAAAAATTACTATCAAAAATCATATCCATTAAATCCTCAGTCGAAAAACTCCCATCTTCGAAAGTTATTGTTTGACCATTGATTAGTGTTGCTTTATATTTTTTCTTTTCTACCATGATAATTCCTTCTTTGCTAATAACTCTATTTTCTCAATATATATCCCTTGTGAAGCACAAGGTCCGATTTCCCTTATTTTCTTAACAAACTCTTTGAATTTAGACTTTTGAAACTTTATGCCTGCAAGATATGGATCAGTTTTTTTTGAGAACACTGGATTAAAAAATGGTATTAATGCACCTTTAACATTACCAGGGAATTCATCACTTTCAAAAATAAAATTAAGTAAATCATAATTAGGATCGTAATACATTCTTACTAATTTTGAATCCTTCGGCAATCCATGATTAAGTTTTATGACATCTGTACTGTCAGTCTCAATCAAAAAACCTGAAATGAATTCTGGAACAAGTTGTACTTTTACGAGTCCCATTATCTTTTATACACCTGAATTTTTGGAATTTTGTTGTCTTTTTTATTTTGTTTAATTAATTTATCACACTCTTGGACTGCGATTCTTCTTTGGTTTCTATGATCTAATCCTCTAACAATTCTCTTAAACCAGCTATTATTTTTATAAGCAATAAAGCAATACGTCACCCTACCACTAACATAACTTCCAGATTGCCAATATGATAAATACTCTTCATACATCCCTTTTCTTCCTAAACCCTCGGGATATTTTTTTCTTTGTGCGACTCTAAATTCTACTCGGTCTTCAAATTCCTTCGTTTCAATCCAGATTTCTTCTTTTTGAGTTCCCATTATTCTACTTTAAACTCCCCCATTTCATATAATTTAAACACAACTCTTGCTTCGTTTAGTGCATCGTCAGATCCTCTATGTGTTTCTTTATATCCAGCGTCTGGGAAAAAGAAGTCATGAGCTTCTTGAAAATTAGGCCACTTAAATCCGCCTCGACTTGAATTGATTTTACATATTTGTATACATATTAACATTGGACAAGGTAATTCTTTTATTTCTAGCCCTCGGCTCCTGAGGAAGTCGAAGTCAAACTTTTTATTGTAAGCGGTAGCTGGATATCGGTCGAATATTATTTGTAGTCGTTCCTTGTCTAAAGGTTCTGCTTTCATTACATCTACATGCTTTAGGTCTGAGTTTTGAAATATCCAGGAGTTTTCATGTGACTCGTTGAATCCTTCTTCTTTTACTAACTCTTCATAGATTGGATTTATCTCTCCGGTTTCTAAGTTTAATTCTACGATTCCGATCTCAGTTATAAGATCATTTCCTGGGTTGAAGCCTGTTGTTTCAATGTCTATTATTATTATTTTATTTATCATTCTTTTTTAGTTGTGGATAACATATTATACATTTTTCTGTATTTTCAGGGATTATTAAGAATCTCATAGTGCCAAAAGGACATTTTATCTTTCTATTGTTTCGTTTAATTGTTTCAGTTATCATTTTTATTCTAAATTATCCTTAGCTTGTTTATATTGAGCCATCATATCCTGGAACTTTTCTGAGTCTCCGGTTTCTAGATTATCAGGATGCATTTCTTTTAATAGTTTTTTGTATTTCATTCCTAAGTATTCTAAATTTGTGCAGTCTGTGAAATATCTTTCGTTGGATATTGTTATGTCTTCAGGAGCTGGTAGGGCTTGAAACCCTGTAAATAATCCATCTAAAAATTCAGATCCACCCCATCTTTCTAATCCTCTAATCGCAGAGATTGATGTTTTAAGCGCCCAGAGGTTATGTTCTGGTCTGTCCCATTTATCACATGCCATTGCTTTTTGGCTACCTTTCAATTCAAAATAAATTACGATTCCTTTGTCTTCGTTGTATTGTCTCACGCATAAAGTTCCATCAGCTTTAGATTGCATATCACTACTTACTAGGATATTTTTGGCACCTAATCTTTTTAATTCATTCTCTAATTCAACACCGGCTTTATATGAGCTGTGATTTCCGAAGTTTGATCTTCTTGGGTTTTTGGTTCTTGGCTGTTGGTTTAACCATTGAAGTGGATATTGGAATTTCATGTATCTTCTTCATCCTCCGACATATCATAACCGTCATCTTCTTCTTTTAAAGGATTGCCATATTCGTCAAGTAGGCCTCTTTTCTCCAATACTTCATTAATTTTATCTACCGAGTAAAATACTCCAAACTCATCATTAATTTTATTTCTCAGTTGAAAATCATTTAGGTCTTTATAATTTATTAGGATAAATTCAATTACATTTTCGGGTAATTTCTCTCCCTGTTTTATTTTGCTGGGGGTTTGATGTTTGGGTTCTTCGAGTTTTTCTTTAGTTTTGGTTCCTTTGGGTTTTCTTTTGATCCCATTCTTGCTCATAATATTTGTTAGAGATGCTAATGTAACATGGGAATCAAACTTTGCATTAAAAATTTCCACTAGCTCTTTGTTTCTATGTAGTTCAATGTTTGCTCTTAGGAAATCAAAATGATACTCTTGATATGGAAATCCACCTCCACGCTTCATGTAATCTACTCTCTCAGAGGTAGGAGTTTTAGTCTTGTTTCGCTTAATTCCATTAGTGGATATCACATTTTTTATTGCTGATCTAGAAATATTAAATCCAAATTCCTTGTTAAATAAAAATACTAATTCTTCGCTGTCTTTCGTTGAGTTAATATTATCTTTCAGCCAGGTAAAATGTTCTTCTAAGTATTTCTTTTTTGCTCCTGATGATTCTGGACGGATCTTCTGTTTCATTAAACCTAATTTCATTCTTCCGTATTTGACTTGGTCTGATGTGTAGGATTCTCCCATCGTACGGTTTATAATTTCAACTAATTCTTTGTCAAGATTTGTTTTGTAATTTTCTTTTACTATTTTTTCAGCACGGTCTGACAAAACCTTTTTCTTTCTTTGGATTGGTTTTGGTTCAGGTATGGAAGATCCTTCTTCGACTTCTTCAGCTTCTGGTTCCGATTCTATTTCTTCAGGTACCGAATCCTCTTTAACTTCTGTAGATGTAGTAGTTATACCTGTCAATGTTTCGGGTTCCGATTCTTCTTCGACTTCTTCCTTCTCATTATCAGCTCTAATTAAGTTCATCTCACCAGTAATCAAATCCTTCTCCCAAATTTCGATCCCATAACCAGTCATACAAATATCATAATCCCCTCGGAAATCGTTAGCGATTTTTTGTAACGCTTCCAGACTAACCTGCCTATTCACTATTAGTATTGTTTTCTTTGTTTTTGCCATCTTATTTGTGCGTACCGCGCCCGGAATAAATAAAAAAATAAAAAAATAAATTATCTTATAACTTTAGTCTAGTTCCGATTTCGTCGATAAGACCTTTAAGCTCTTTTTTAGTATTCTTTAATTCTACTTGAATTGCATTGTACTCAGTTTTGGCTTTTTCTGCTTCGTCGTATTTTACGAGTTCAGCAATCTTTTTCCTGAACTCTTTTAGATCCTCTGGCATTTCTCCTACACCTTCAAACCTTTTGTTAAGTTCGATACATTTCTTCTCTAAGAATTTTTCTTCTTTAACCATACTACTATGAGCAAGTCTTATACCAGCTTCAGTATATTCAACTAACATGCTTTGTTTTACAGTCGAGATTAACTCTTCTTCCTTAGTTACCTTGCCTTCTTTGTCTTTTTCCTCATCTCGTTTATTAACGGTAGTTTGAGTTTTGACTTGGCGTAGTATTTTTCTTCGTTCATCGTAATCAAGCTTAGCGTCTTCTTCAGTTTTACTATTCATTTTCACCTCCTTCTTTTCTTTTAATGGGAGCTACTAGAGAAAGCGCGTCTGATTGTTCTTTACTCATTTGCTCTTTATTTTCTAGATGGTTGCGGTTTATTTCTTTTAGTAATTTTACTTGGGCTTTTCCGTAGTTTGTTAATGTGATTATAATCTTTCCGTTTTGGTTATCTAATTTTGTTTTTATTACAACGCCTTCTCTGGCCCATCTAGATATTAATGTACTTGCAACGCTTAATGTCAAATCCCCGATCTTTGCTAACTCTGAAATGTTCTTAGGCCGCTTTCCTGTTTCAAATAAGAACTTCATGTAACGTTGATTAATCATTTCTAACATTTCAAATCCTCCATTGGTTTCAATTTCCTTTCAATAGTTGAACTATAACCAATCATCTTCTTAATTTCATTAAGAAATACTTCTCCATCGTTTGCCATAAATAGGGGCTTTCCTCGTTGGTCCATAATCATTCGGGGAGTATAACCAGAATCCATTGCAGAATCAAATATTTGTTTAAGATCCTCCATAATCCATCTATCAAGATTATCCGCAATATTTTTGATATGCTTTATAAGATGAAATTGCCTTTCTAATTGTGGACACATAACTTTTAGATCGTGATCAGTTACTGGATTCTTCATTTCTTCTCCTCAACTATTTTATTACTAAATCTAAATTCCACTTCTGTATTATCCCCAAATTTTAAAAATGGAACTTTCATGATCTCCTCACAGTCAACGACTTGAATAGTAATTTGTTTTGGATTGCAAAAGACACCAAATAGTTTTATAGAATCTAAAACTCCTTGAAAATAGGTTGACTTTTCTCTTTCCTTATTAATTATTTTCTGTGCTATAAAGTCTTCCATGAGAACAACCTCCTAATCCAATCCATAAATCTTTCAAATCTTCCAGGATAGTAATATAGGTTAGTCATTTCAGTTTCACCCGGCCATCTTTATTTGTTCGAATACTTAACATATCAAGGGCAATCCTTAGAGAATCATAGTCGACTCCGATGGCTTTTACTATATCAGTTTTGTATACTGGAGAATCTTGGTTTTTTAGAAAATCTTTTACTTTGTTGAACATCACCATTGTGATACTTTTACGTTTAGAAATCACCATCTAATTATATAAATATATTCCTTATTTAAATGTATTGTTTTATTGCTTCCTGAATATCTGTTAATTTTATAACAACGTGTGCTAATGCGCCAATGAGAATCGTCTCAAAATAAGTCATATTAAGAAAATAAACACCAACCCATACTATCAATATTGAGAAGAATATACCTAATCCTTGCCTAGTTGATTCACTCATAGAATCTCCAGTATTTCTCTTTGAAGTCGTGATAGACAATTACTACTTTATTTTTGACCTTCGTCTTTTCTGCGATTAGGATCTTACTGAATATATTATTATCCAACAGCCATTTACATTTTTCTTTTTCTGCTCTGTCAAGATCTCCGGTTAGTTTTGATTCAACCCCAATTAAAGCAAATCTTGGATTAATAGGTTCAATGTTGTCATCAAATGGTTTGCATCTTGAAACCCATGTTGGCATGCTACTAGATACATGCATTTTTGAATCATGTACAAAAGCAATAAAATCTGGAAACCCTGTACTCCGAGTTAATGGAACTCTCATTTTTAATCTTGGATTGAAGCCGTATGCAGGCTTTGCTGGGACCATTTTTCCAATTAGTCCTGTTACGATTCCAGAACCAGTTAATTCTAACATATATTTAGCGGCTTCAAATGGAGAAAGAAACTCGATATTGTTAGTCCACTTATCTACAATAAATCCTTTATCCTCTAGATCTTTCCGGACTCGTAATTCGAACTGTCCGCCGGCTGCTTTGGATTGCTTTCCCATTGTTACTTTCTTTTCATTTTTCATTCTTTATACTTCCATAGGAAACTACTGCTGATTCTAGTAGGTACTTCCTTTTTAAAAACCTCTCCATGCTTAAATAACTTTCTTAGAATAACATTTATTAAACTTCTGTTCTGGCCCAAAATTTCCATGATCTCCCCAGTTATCATCCATCCTTTATTCTTTTTCAAAACGTTTAGTACGTCTTCTTGCCCCATCAATATTCATCCCATCTATTTTTTATTTGTCGTTTTATTGTAGAGGTGAATCCAAACTGTCTTATTTTAGTATGGAAACTTGCGTGTGCTCTTTGAGTTGGAAATAACATTAAGTTTTCTATTCGATTATTTGTTTTTACTTCGTCCAGATGATGGACTGTTTCTTTACTTGTTAATGGCCGTTTAATCTTCTCTTCTATAACAAGTCTGTGTTCTGCGATCCAAATTGATCCAACTTTTACGCAAATATATCCTCTTCGAACTTTATAAGATCTTCCATCTTTTATGAATTCAGAAGTCATGAGACACCTGTTTAGTTTTATTAAATTTATCTCGATTCTCTAAATAATATTCTTTCATCCACTTCTTATTCGCCAAATCCTTACAATCATCTGAACAATATTTTATTACACTTGATCTTGTTGTTATAGATCCATCGCAAACTAGACAATTCTTATTAATTAAGGGGTATTGTTTATTATACTGTTTTTTATCATAACCCCGTTTTTTATCTTTATTATTATCTATCCACTTTTTTTGCATTAATGCCCATTTCTTTGGATATTTCTTTCTATCAGATTTAGCCCTTTCAATCATCCTTTCATAAGCTCCAGATTCAATCTGTTTTAGGTACCTTTTATGATTTTCATCGCTTTCTCTTGATTTTCTGTGTTGACATTTTAAATATCTGATTACAGTAAAAATTGAAACACCTACAGCCTTTGCTATTTTGGTAAAATTTATTTTTCCAGATAAATAGTGATATTTTGCCCCCCGAATTGTATTCGTTGAATTACTAACAGAACCAGCACTTCTGACCCTATGTCTTTTAATTTTAGTAATTATTTTCATTGGATGTTTATATTCCTCCAACATAGATAATTCATAAATTAAATCTTGCTTTTCTTTAGATATTGCCATATCTTCAAAACCCTTGCTTATTGTATCTCTTTGCATATCTTCATTACTCATGAGACACCCCATAATCAATCTTGATTCCAAAATCTACTAAGACCCTTTTCCCCTCAGTTATATGCTTACATTCATAATCAATACTAACAAATCTTTTACAATTCGGCAGTCTTCTAAATTTCCAATCGTAACAATTACATCTAGACTCAACAAATCCAGTATCATTAAACTCGTCGATTTCTATTTCTATTTCGTAGGGATCCTTATCAGATCCTTTTATTAAGAAATTGTAGATAGTGTTAAAGTTATCAGGTTCTGTAGATTCAGTTATTCTAAATGGTATTACTTTCATTAGTTTACTAGGAACTCCACTCCTGCAGTTTTAATTAATAATTTTCTAGCATCTGCGTGACCTTCTGCATTATAATTTAGGACTAAATCTCCATAATGATAATCTCCATCAACTCTAGTATTAATTAAGAAACTAATTGCTTCATGAGTCTCTATTCTAGAATAATTAGGATTAACTTTTTTATCAGTTGAAACTCTTACTCGATATATTACTTTATATAACCCCTCACTGCTTAAACTTTTTTCAATTGAACTTTTCATTTTAAAATCACCCAACCAAAATCACCCATAATCACCACAAAATATCCTAGAGAGAGAATTGTCCAAAACTTCAACCAGTCATAACCATCCCATTTCTTAGTCTTTTCCAATACCACTCTCCTTACAGGAATAGGATTATCATATTGAGAACAATCTACATCTGATTGTTCATCAAAACATACCACGTATCTCTTCATGTGTTTAATCATTTCATCTTATCCTATCATTTGACAATTTCCTCCAGATCACGTGCTATGTCTCTTGCCAATTTAAAAGCATAAATTCCCAACCCTATTCCAACCAGACACATAATCATTTGACTATTTCCTCCAGATCAAATTCTATTCTTCGACTTTTTAAAAATCTCCTAGTTCTAGCAAGACTGTGATATTCCATGCCATTCTTTTTGAGTGTTGGAAAAGAAAACTCTAAGAATTCTTCTCTGTAGAAATCTGGTATCTCTGATGCTGCACATAAATACTTTCCTTTAATTTTCTCGTATCTAACTTTTATTTTATGATATTCCACTTTTTACCTCCGACTTCTTGGTCTCATTTTCAGACAAATCTTTAACAGAAATTATTTTAACTGTAAGAATCGATCTCTTACCTAAATTTAATTCATTAGATATTTCTCTAGGAAAAGAAAATCTTTTGCCACCTTTTATTTCATGACCATTCCTATATCTCAGGGTGTTTTTTACATCTAATTTAAAAGTTGTTGATTCCTTTTCAGTTTTATGCGATCCATATTCTTCTAATCTTTCATTAATTAGGTGGCGGATCATTAACAATTCTTCATTTAGTCTTCCAACATCAGATATAAATTCTTTCTTCTCCAAGGTTTCTTCTAATTTTTTGAGGGTTGTTACTCTAAAACTGCATATATATCTAGAGGTTGATTCTATAATTTTTCTTAAAGATTCCAATCTTTCGAGATCTGATTTTATTTGGCCGTTTTGTGAAGGTTTGTAAACGCCTTTAAATTCTCCAGATTCGACTTCTTTTATATGATTATTAACTAAGGCCCTTAATCTCTCCCGAATTATAGATCCTTGAGTACATCTTTCAAATAAATATTTCTGAAAGTCCTTATCTTTTACTCTTGCAAGTTGTTCTGCATGGCTAATTTTTATTTTTCCTTCTTCTATTAATTGACCTTTCTTCCAGGAGATTGAGTCTTGTATATATCTTGGAAGAGATAAAACAGATAAATAAACAACTGCATTATTCTCAGAAATATTTAAACTTTTTAGAACACTATCCATCCTAAAAATATCATCCCCATCAAATCCTTCCAGCCGGTCAAACTTAGACTCTCCCCTTTTTTTCCACCCTTTTAATTTTGTTATTAATTGAATCATTCTTTTAGGATCATCTTTAGTAGTTTTTATTTTATCAGCAATTAATAATTTTATTGTTTGGGCCTTTTCAATTGGTTGAAGATCATCCCTCATCAAATTTTCATGAACCATATTAATCTTAAAATCAGCTTCCTTTCCAATTCTTACTATGCATGGAATAGTCTTTCTTCTTAACTTATTGAAGCAAAACCATCTTCTGTGTCCGGATAAAATAATATATTTATCTCCTTGTTTTAATACATTTATGGGATTTATTAATCCATTCTCTCTTATGCTCCTAGTCAAAACTTTCAAACTATTCTCATCTATTCTTTTCCGAGTTTGATAAGGATTCTGTTCAATAATTTTAAGTTCTATTTCCTGGACTTTCATCATACAGACCCACTCATTTTTTTCCCAAAACATTTACTACAATAAGTCTTCTTTCTCCAGGGTAGAAATCTTGAATTCTCTCCGCAATGCACTGCCCTTTTATCATCATTATGTAGGAATTTTCCACATCCAAAATTCATTCTTGTGACATCTCCTGTTTAATCTGGCAAGTTCTATTTCCAAATTTCTCATCAAAACAAGAACTACAATAAGTTCCTTCATCAGTAGTTTCGATATCTGAGGGCCTAAGCCCACACCGATCGCATAATTCATTTGTTCCCATTAGTCTGTAAACTCCAATTTAGATTCAAGTGTGCCTATGTCTTCAATTACTTCAACTGGTCTAATTCCATGAGTCTGTTTATATTCTACGACATGAAACGGATGATAAACGGCTCCATCAAATTCTTCAACTCTAAAAGCCCAGTATTCATTTTCAGCCATCCATTCCTTAAAGTTTTGATATTGATCTTTTGGGATCTCGTCTTGTGCTATGCAGTAGTGTTCTAAATATTTCATTGTCATTTCAAAGTCTCTCCTATTAGTTCGTCTAATTCTTCTTCAGAAATCTCTATAAATATTTTCTCTTTGATTGGTTGATATTTTATTTTTTCTCTAATATATTTATAAGATTTTCCACATTTAACTTTATGGATAACCTTTTTCTTTTTCAATTCTTTAATAAATTCTTTGACCCTCACCACTCTAATAACTTTCTCATGTAACTTTGTTGAACGTCCAACGACAATGTTTTCACTTAATGTTTTCATTTCAAATCCCCCTCAGTTAAGTTACAGAAATTAATCAACTCAATCATTGCTCCCAAGTTTGAAAAATCAATGGAATTTAATTTCTTCTTTTTCTTTTCATAGACTAGAACTTTCCCATCTGGGCCCAACCTGAACCTAAATCCGAAGGTATTATATGATCTAAACCTTTTGATTGCTTCTTGTCTTAATATTGGTTTAGCACATCCACAGGGAAATGCTAAATCTTTCAAAGTTTTTAGCTCACTCATTTCAGATCCTCCTCAGTGATGTTAAAGAAATATTGAAATGCTTTAATTATAGCAACATCGTCTTGAATAATCCTGTTTAATAAAATTTTAGGCGTTCCAGTTATTAGTTTTGATTTTTCAAGACCTGATAGTTTTATCAATTTAATTGCTTCTTGTTTTAATCTCCATGCTTCAATAGTTAATCCTTCCTGACCACTACACCCACAAGTACCCCACATGTTAAAATCCTTCAAAGTCTTCAAGTCACTCATTTCAAACCCCCACAATCATCACAAAACATAACTATCCCCATTGAAGTCTTCTCTCCGCATTTCCACATTCCACTTTTATTCTTTGGGTAAATAGTATCTTTTCCACATCCATCGTCTATCTGTTCTGGAGTCTCTTTCTTTACAGGTTTTTTCTTTTCCTTAACTTCGATTCCATTATCTATTTGGAACTGACCACAATCCATGCAGACCTTTGATTGAACTGGCCAAAACTCCGCACCTCGATAATCGGATTGGTTATAATGAGCCGTTCCGATTGGGAATTCTTTGTTACAATCCCTGCAGGTAAATGGCTTCATTGCCCGGCTTACAGGTTTTAATTTGCCGACGCTTCCATCGTTTGCTGCTACGTTATCTGCGCTCATTATATTAATCCATCCTCTTTTTTGAGTAATTCTAACTGTTTTAATTTCAATTCATTCATGATCTTCTTAATATCATATCCAATTGTTCTAACATCCAAACCTTCTTCTTTTATTTCTAGGCGTCTCTTTATAAAATTTCCATCAAAAAGAATCCCCACATCAATGTAAAAAGTAGAATCTATCTCCCCATTTTTATTTAACTCTATTATTGTCTCCATTATTCTTTACTCCTGGAGCCGATGATAAACTCAGCTAGACCTCGATTTATGTTATTTAGTGTACCTTTCATATTTTGGAGTTTGTCTATTTCTTGATTAGTTAAACCAAACTCTTTATTTAATCTTATCCTTTGGTATTCCATTGCCCTTTCTGGGCTTCTTTGTTTTAGATGAACTAAGCAATATCCTTCAAAGACTTCAGGATGAGTGCATGGCTTTTCGGTTGTACTAACTTGAGCACTACATTCATCAGCGATAATTTCTTTTCGGTCCATTACTTTCCTAGCACTAGCAATCGGAATGGATCTTAATTCTTCTAATCTCTTTGCATATCTACCATTTTCAGCCATCAGATCTTCTGCAAATTCAGGATGATTATCTATGATAGATTCATTGGCCCTGATACTATTTATGATGCTTTGGATCTCTTCTTTAGTTTTATTTCTTGTTGCCATGATTATAAAAACGTAGGGAAGATTAACAAACCCTACGTTTGCCCCTTCACCCACCATGGGGGACTTGTTAAATGGGGAAGCCCGTGAAAGCTCCCGGTGAGTCTAAATGGTGTTGTCTTTTGCAACACCAGATTTTTCTTCTTCAGCGACTTTTGCATTATTTGTGGCCCATCGAAGTGCTCTACAAATTGCTCTTGTCTCAGCCATACGAATAAAGTGTGGTTGAATTAACTTGTTTGTTATTCCTTCTGCATCTCCATGCGCTGTAAATACTCTTACATTATCTTCTTTGTATTCAACACTTACGGCTGCACTAAATAATGCTTGCTTTTTCCCATAGTCCATACTTATTAGTTCAGTCTTGATATTAAATTTACCATCGAACTTAGTATGAGCAGTATTAAGCAAAGCCTCAAAATTTGTATCATCACCAAAACCCTCTTCTTTTTCTGGAGCTTTTTCAATCAACTTCAAACTTCCAACTACGTTGTTGTTATATTCAAATTCAATTATATTTCCTTTCGCAATAACATTTTTTACAAGCTCTTTTAATACCTCAGTTTCCCCAGAGACGTTATACCAAAGTTTTTCTTCTTCTGGAAAATCTGTGAGAAATCCAATTTGGTCATTATCGATTCGTCCTAATGACAAAGCTTTAATTTTTCTTTTTCTTATTTCTTTCATTTGTTCTTCCTCCTTTCAGTAATAGGCAGGCAGGAGAATCCGATGAAGAATTCAACCTACCCTCTTTGTTTCCAAAGAATGTAAATGGTAGAAATCTTACAACTTCCAATCCTTGTTTTGTGCATTTAAGTTCTATCATAGGAACCTCATCTTAATGCAATTTATTTTTCTTTCAAACTTGTCGGAGTTAAAGGCCATGATCTTCTTGTAAACGATTGGATTAGTTACGGGACTAAACGTAGGAAGTGGTGTGTTAATAATAACGGCTATAACTGCAATTGCTTTTTTTGGGTTAATTTTTCTCATGATTCCAATATCAAAAAGTCCTTTAACCAGCTTATTCTTCTTCTCTCGTCGGATACTTAACAGTACATGTTCACTCCAAACATCCCTTAATTCTACGAAACCCTTATTTTTTTTATTCATCGTTTTCTCCTAATTATATATATATAATCATTCTTTATAAATGTTTCTATTATGCCTTGCCTGTCATTTTAGGTTTATCTCCACATGATATTGTCGAGCCCCCTGGCCTCATCCCTGCCCTCATCAATGGATTTTCTTTATAATACTTCTTCATCCCAGCCTTCATATTTTTCTTCCACTTCCTTCTGTTTTTTGGATCTGTCCTAGCGGCGAGGGTCTTTTCTATTACTTCAGGAAGTTTACGAACTTCTAGGTTTTTTTTATAATGTATAAGGTGAATTTTATTTGTATTTTCTAGACTTAAAATATCATCCAAATTATCATAAACATAAATATCTGTTCCAAGATATTTCTGAATCTTTACTACAATATACTTTAGTTCTTTATCTTGGAATAACGGACTAAATCTCTCAAACATCCTACCATATCTACAGAGCTGTTGCCTGGCAGAATATAAGCTTCCTTTGTCTTTTACTTCAACAAAGTAGAATATATCGTCTTTTTTCAATAAAATGTCTACAGCACCCTTTATAACCTTAAATTCAACCTGTACAAGCTCAGATCCAGAGATAAGTAATTCAGGGTTTTCTCCTAAATAATCTCTTGCTTCGTTATGTGACTTAAATAATCTTTCAATTTGTTTGTATTCCATTGAATATATAAATATAATTATACTTATAAATGTTTCTACTCCCCCCATGATAAACGTTTGTGCACCCCTCACCCTAACTTGCCGATGGAAACATTTATAAAACTTTCTTAGACTTTGGAGTTTTTCTTTTATAATTTTACTTTATAAATATTTATATTATATATTATATATATTATATTATATATTATTAGATAGTATACATTGAATTTGAGTAATAAAAAGAGTTAGTTATCAGAAAATTCTTTCCATCGGCAAGTTAGGGTGAGAGGGGGCATGCTTTTAATAAACTAAATATAATTCTTCTTACCAAACAATCTAACCATAAAGAAATACCAAAATCCTACCATCCAACTCCAAAAGATACTAGATTTTCGAACCTTCCAGGCCTCGACTATTATATTTCCCCAGAGTGAAAGGTCGGCCATGAATCTCGATTTCCTATTTACTATAAAATCCCTATATTGCATATCGTGCCAATAACATGCTTTATTATATTTGCATCCAAGTAGTCCCTCCGGTGAGAAAGAACAATGATCTATTTTTGGATTGTACTTAGGCGCGTTCTTTTTAAGAATTGGTTTCATCAGAACCACACAAACCAGTTTCCAGTCATTTGATACATCATAAGATGTGTGGCTCCGAGAGCACCTCTTAGGTATTCAAATAAGGTCTTTTGGGATTCTGTTAATTTAATCATTCCATCCAGTCCGTTCCTTTAATTGGATTGTAGATTTTTTGTTTATTCTTTTTCATGTGTTTAATAGCTTTTTTGAAATTCTTTTCACTATCTTTTAAGAATTGAAGATGCTTTTCCTTGGATCCAGTTTTCTTAATTTGTTTGACTAATTCTAAATCTTCCATTAGTTCTTTTATTTGTTTTAGTCTTCCAGGAGTTAATGATTTTATTTTTTTTAAGAATGAGTCGGTTTCTGTTATGCTTTCAGTTACCCTAGATAATTCTAATTCCATACTTTCTAAAGTTACTTTTTTGAGAGTTAAATTCATTATATCTCCAGATCTTTTCCTACTAATTCTTCTCCAAAAATGGGGGAAACCGCATTTTTATATTTCTTCTTCAAAAGATTCAAGACCTCATAATACCAAAGTGGTTTCATAGTTATAGGATCTAACCTTTTCTTATCAAGGGAAAGTCCAATGTCTTCAACTCCGTAATCTGTATTAACTTTAATTCTAAGTTGGCCAGATACTTCTTTTATTTCAATAATCTTTATTTTCATGTTTTTATTAATACCTCCAATTTTATAAATTTATGTATCAAGTTCATGTTTGACCTTCATTATACTATTTACTAAGTCTGCTGTTGCATTGTCTGTAAAAATCCTAGTTCTCCAATAACCAGCTGCGTCGGGGTAAGTCCCACCGTCTGAGATATCCACATCAGTATCTAAGGTCTTTCCAGTATTAAGAATAGAATGCTTATTGATCCAAGCCGAACCATTCCAATGATCAACATAAATATCTACTTGAGTTGCGTTAATAGATCCAGCATCAGAAACAGCATCACCAACTGAAACATTATGATTATGGGAATCAGCAGAATAAGTTCCATCAGCATGACCATGACTACTACCAAACGCTTGTATTTCTCCATTGACTGTTATTGCACCAGTAATATATCTAGCAGACAATTGGAGATGTTCACCAGCTCCTGTTGTAAAATCTCCAACTTCTACTGAAATAAAAGAATTACTATCGAAGTTATCAACGGCTATAACACGAGCCACCGTAGAGGGATAAGTATTAGTTATTCTTATTTCTATATCTTCTGGTCCTCCTGAGACTTCTGTAACTCTAACCTTTACTAAAACATCATTAGTAAATCCTGTAAATGCAACCCCAGAAGCTATATCTCCTAGTGTTGTGAATCCACCTGAGCCTATAGCTTTATCTCCATCAGTGTCAGAATCTATAAGTGTCTTTCCATCACTTGATGCAGAAGCCCCACTAACCCCTGGCGCAATACTATCTTCACTTGCAGTTGCTATGTTTGATCTAAAAGGATCAACGTCGTAATCACAAGTAAAAGAATTTACCCTAAGTTTTCCGGCTTCATCCAGAATAAATGCAGCAGGTAAGTTCCCCTGGGTTCGAAGGGGCGCGGTGGCAGTAGCATTAATTTGTTGAGAGAAGGTTAAAACGTTTGTAGTCCCATGCATGTAAGTTTGGTGGTCCCTAAAGTTTTTATCGATCTCGGCCACTATTTGATTCTTATTTTTCAATAACCTTGAATACTCTTTATTTGTTACTTCCAATATTAAAAATTCATGACCGTTTCTAACACCTCTTTCTATTCCGACAATCCTAACTTCCTCATTTATTAACCCTTGAGTCTGGGAATTAATAGTAACTACATCCCCAGAGACTATACTTTGGTTTGGATTTATTACATCAAAATCATAAATCTTAACAGGGTCTTTATATATCGCAACTAACGCATCGGCAAGGATATCTCCCTCTGCAACTGTCAATACTGAAGGATCTCTATGTATCTTTCGAATAGTTCCATAAGTAGATTTGCTAGATGCATCTTGTCCAGATACTGCGGGATTGCTTTTGATTTGATTATCTCCGTCACCTTTTCCATAAACTCTAACATCGTTACCCATTGGATATGCATGACTTACTCGAATGTCTTTTATTTGGATTCCAGCATTTAAAGTTAGTACGGATGAGGTGCTTCCTTTATGGTCTAGGATATCAATCTCACTATTTGGATAATCAATTCCAATATCTTGAGAAGTTTTGACTCTTAAATTATTTATAGAATTCCAAAGACTATCTGTTAATACTAATCTCTGATCTATACTAAGTCCGGCATTTATTGTTCCGGCTGTGAGATAATTACTTTCTGCAATTACATCACTAAAAATTGTTGCGCTGGCTGTACTAATCCAAGGGCTATTTGCATAATCTCCGTTTTCTTTCGCCAGCCAGATTTCAAAACCTTGAACACTAGCAGAGATACCTCCACCATCTAGAAAATCAACGTTATTAACCAATCCATGAAATTCTAAGACATTATTTCTATAAATCTTAGCTTCACTTCCGATTTCTATTAAACTTCTTTTAGCCGGAGAACTACCTGATATTTTTATATTTGCTTCGTTTATTTGGTTTAATCGGTCTGAATAATTAAATCCCGCATCTGCTAGAATGGATCCAGTTTCTCCGGAGGTGTTTGTAAAATCTATGATATAAGAACTCATGCGCTATATGCGTTTCTTAGTTTGATGGTATACGTAGCGTTTAGATTCGCTACGGTCATAGTAGAAGTTGATGCTGCTGCTGCTAATTGTAACATTCCAAATCCATCTGTTGTTTGAACTGTCTTTATTTGAGTTCCGGCAACTGTTGTATAATTATACTCAGTCACAAAAATCCCATCTCCTGAATCAACCATCTCAACAAATTTAATTATTACTGTCTGTCCAGTTGTCAAGCTTGCAGCAGGAATAGTTATTTCATTTCCTAGTCCATCTGAAATTACTATGGCACTAGATCCGCTTGTGACAACTCCTGTTATCTCTTCAATAAATGTATTAACATTTCCAGAGTTTGTTACTTCTGCTCCTCCGTCCGTATGAGTTTGTTGCGTATCATCAAACAAAACTCCAATAACTGTTTCAAAAGTTCCAACATAATCTAGAAAATTAGTCCTTCCACCTGCATGAGTTTTCTTAATTAGTTTCCCAACACCTAGATAAAATCTATCTGAATCAAAATAGAGTTTCTTTAATTTGAAATTCTCCATGAAGTGACCAGACAAAGTTCGATAATTAGTGTTCTTACTTGATCCAAAGAAATTTCCAGTTAAGACAATTGACTTGGGAGCCACACCCCCTCCACTAACAAAATAATGAAACCTTTGATAATCTACGTTTGTGATAGTATAGTTTGAATTGATCTCATCGTCGAATACATTTGGATTATTAGGCCAAGTAAAAGTATTAGCCGATCCTGCGTAGTTACTTATAGACATAGTCATATTATCATTCTCCAAAATTTACATTTTAATTTCTCTATAATAAATCTCTCCCTTTCTACATCATAATTCTTCTTCCGCTTATGGTGATATTCTTCATCAATTTCTATGACTAAATTTGTATTTTTCACATAACCATCTACAAAATATTTTCCAACTCTAAATTGTCTTTCTATTTTAAGACCATAAATAAGCTCAAGTGAATCTAATATCTTCTTTTCATTCTTTCCTATATTTGGAGTTAATTTAGTCCTCCCTACTTCGTTCATGTGTTTTATGGCAGCAATACTCATTTTCTTTTTTGTAGACTCTGTTAATTTTCTCCCCTTTTTACATTCACTCATCTTAGGATATTTCTTCCCTTTTTTCGGACCAAATTTTTTCTTATCTTCCTCACTTCTTTTTTTACCTAGCCAGGGTTTAATTCCAGTTTTCTTACCTTTATTCCAGGGAGTGAACCCTCTTTTAAATTTTGTATCTTTTACCATTATATCATATACTCCAAATCAAGTGAATTTGATTTTCTATCCTGCCTACCTAAAAATAAGTCAATACCTCTTCCAATTAGTGATCCTACACCAAAACCAGCAACAGCTCCAACAGGGCCTCCAAACATACCAATCGATGCACCTGTCAAACCTCCAACAGTAGCCGCACCTCGCCCCTCAGCTTCAGATTTAACAACGGACATAGCACCTGCAGCGGCTATCCCAGCAGGGCCCCCTAGAAACTTTGTTGCTACTAATCCTGTTACAAGCTCCGATCCGAAATTTGAAATTAAATATCTAAGTCCTTCACCGATCTTAATATCCAAAACAGGGATATCAATATCTGTTAAAGTCTCCCATACATCATTTAATGCTTCTAGTGATAATGTAAGTCCATCAACGACATCACTAGCGAATTCAGATAGGGTCCCGTCATGTTCTTGAACCCAGCCCACAAAACTTTGAAATGCGTCTGATACTTTTTCAAAAGCCGGACTAAGAGCTTCTCCTAAACTTCTTGAAAGTTTCCCCATACTAATAGCAATTTTAGCCATAGAACCCGCAACTGCTGGACTGCTTTTAGCGATGGCGAGCATGGCGCTTCCACCTACAAGTGCAATTGTAGAAAGAGTTTTACTAAGCCGACTGGTTTGTTGATTCATTCTCTCAAAATCAGAATTAACAGATTTTCCAACTGCTTCAACATTTTTAAAACCACCTTCAATTCTAGTCAGACCCCTCTCTATCTCTGACGTGTCTATACTTCCACCTATTTGTAATTGTCCAACTTCTGCCATTATGTCATACTTGCAACCATTTCTTTTATTTTTTGTTCACGTAATGCTCTTGTCTCGATAGCGTTTTTAACATCCATTATATCTTTAATATCCCTCATTTGAGATTTTCGGAATTCACTGGGACTTATTCCAGCTTCAAAGAACTTATATTTATACCAAAGAAGCGATTCATTAAGATTTTCTAGTTTAAATCCTATCTCTGGATTCGCTGATTCGATCTTAGATATTAGTTTTTTTTTTCAGAAGGAGAGTCTATTTGATTAATCTTTTTAATAATCTTATCAAACATTCCAGGACTAAGTTTTCCAAAGAAATTCAACTTTTCTTTATTGTTTAAACCACTCCATTCCTTATCCAATTTGATTATTTTATTAATCGTTTCTTTTCCGTAAGGGACTGAGATAACGTTCCTAATTTTGCATTGAGTAATTTTCTTATAATTCTGTTTTGGTACGCCGTCAACAATTTCAATACATTCATTAGTCCAATTAAGCTCATCGTCCGCCGTTGCTGGCTTATAACTAAACTTTCGGCCATCTATTTCAAACTCTGCGGAATCCGCCGTAACAAAATCTTCTTCGTAATTTTCCATTTTATCCTCCTGGTTTAATAATCAGTTAAAGTATCCTTAGCAACAATACTAACTGATGTTAATACTCCAACAACATCTACATTAGTAATTCCTTGTAGATTCGTTGGGCTAACTGCATCTTGCAAATACTTTCCAGTTATTGTAAAAACAATATCATCTGCTGGACCGGTTCCTCGAATAAGCTCCAATTTATTTGTTCCAGGAACAGGTACTTGATCTTGAAAGTCATCAAAATAAGTATCGTTCTTTTGATTAATATTAAATCGGCTAGTATACCTTCGAACCTTTGGAATTGGTTCTCCGATTGCTTGATCTAGAGTTGAATTACAATATCTTGAATCAGCTTCATCTATTCCATTCGCACAAGTTATTTCTCCGTTGTTTACTTCAACAACTTCTCCGCTATTGTAAGTAAGCTTAGCCATTCTAAACTGAAATGCGTCTAGTGTTTCTGCTGAAATCGATGTAGTACTTGTCCCTGCAACTGCAGACTTAGCAAGACATTCTGCGGTAACTACAACAAACCCTTCAGTCGGCCCAGTTCCATTAACAAACGATAATTTCCAATTAGTGATAATGCATCCAGTCAAAGTAATTACATGATCCGTAGCACCTCTTTTGGCCCACTCCAGGGTAAATGATTTTACAACGTCCGTTGCTGTGAATGTATGAACAGTCGGTCCGGTACCTGTATTCGTAACAGTCGTATGCGCACAATACCTAAGCCATTTCCAATGAGTTGGAGCAAACGTTAATGTAAACTTATAAGTCTCAGGTCCCTTCTCCATTGAATCAATATCCCGACTATCAGCTCCTGCGGTTAATATCTCTTGCCAGTTCTTTGAGAATCCTGGTGTAATTGCAACGTTCTTACCTACCATATAACCATCATTAGCCATTGTTTTGGCTCCTAAAGTCGCCCAAGTATCTTCCTCGCACATCGCGATCTGCTCTCTTTTTCCTATCATAAATTCAGCCATATTAAGATTCCCCCTCTCCTACATCGATCCCCTTTAATTCACATTCAGTTACCTTATGAAAACATTGCATTTCTTGATTAAACGGCATATCTCTAGGGGTTCCAAGTAAAGTATAATCATAAAGTGCAGGGTGTAATTCTTCGACGTGTTGTTTAAATGCCTTAGTAACTTCATACGCAAAATATTCTGCTAATTTATCTCCAGAATATTTTATGCTATTTATCGTTTGAAGTTGCTTTTCTTTGGTCCATACATCAATTTGAAAATGGATTGCAGACTGAACGTTTGAATCAAATTGACCGACTCGATTTCCTACCCCTCCAACTATTAAGATATTCAATCTAGGAAAAGAAGTGGAACTTAACGACTCGCTAGCTTTGTCAGGATATATCCAATTAGAAGTTCCATATTTGTATGCGATATCTACATTATCAACTCCAGCAGCAGTATTAGAATAAAAAATAACCTTTTGGTTTTGTGAATCTATGTAATAATGTTTCCATTTGGTTTGTTCAACTGAATCGACTGTGACGCTAGTTATACAAGAAACGGTTCCAGACGGAGGGGTTAATGAGAAAATTGTACTTCCACCATTGAATTCCTCTGTATTTGCTGCCTCAGCCCTACTTCGAGGATCAGTTAATCGATGTCTTAGAAAATCTACAATTATATTTTTTGGGGATATGAATACCATCTTTGGATTTGTGTCTGGCCTCTTGGCGTGATAATCTAAGTATGATTTCTTATTTAAACATTGTTACCGTTTTTAGAAAGAACTTGTTGGAAATATCTCGGCATCCAGACCATTTTAACCTGACTAAGTGCAGGCCTAAAGAATGGTTGAGCTGGAGTTCCAAACTTAGCAATCTTCGCTGCAACGGCAAAAGAGGCATTTTCATCTTTTAATACTCTCCTGGACCAATCTTTTAATTCAGCAGGATTAACAATCCTAGGGCTTGTTCCAAATTCAACATCAGGTCCGTAATCAGTTCCTTCAGATAAAACATAAGAATCAAAACCTGGAGTGGCCGGATTTAGATTAATCGAATTTCTTAGTCTTCCGGTATCAACAGGCGCATTAATAGTGGCCAGTTCCTGCATCTTTATCATTGATTTAAATAAGACTTTTCTTAATTGGTCAAATGTTAGATCCTTATTTAATTCGCTTTGAATATTAAGTTTTAACTTCATTTTTCATCTAGATCTATTCTTTTAATTACTGCAGATTTAAATATTTCCTGTGCATCTAGAAATCTTTCTGCAATAATCTTTTCCACTCTCCATTTTTTTGTATCGTCGTCGGTTAGAATATCTCCAACCTTAACAACAAGAGTTCCATTATTAGTTATTGAGTCTGGATATTCATGAAAGAAAAATGCTTTTGCGTTTCCTGGAACGGCCAGGCCCATTTCATGGATTTGTCTATCCTTTTGAGTTATTCCCTGAATAGAAACAAAAATAGAATAGTCTGCCCCACTAACAGCCGTTATTTCTCCCATGCTAGCAGTCGTATCTGTTTGCCTTGTTATCGTTGCTCCAATTCCGTTTTCAATAACAATCGCTTGAAAATCGTTTCTCGCTTTTCCAAAGTTATTAGTTGTTACAAGTACCTGGAGATATTTAACTACAATAGTCATATCATCATACATTCTGTTTAGAAAGGTAATTACGGTTCCAGAAGTTGCATGGACTACGGTATACTCCGTCGTCAAAGCTAAAGTCAAACCACTCGCAACAACTAAAAATCCTCCTTGTTTTGTGAGTTTAGTATTATCCACTGTGAGAGTTCGATTGGCTGTGCCATCAGTTCCAGAACAATTTGCCCCAGTTTTATTATCTTCACTCCATTCAAATCCCATTAGGTAAAACCTCCAGAGTATACCTTTATTTTACATTGCCCATCTCCTGGATTAAAGTTCATTATCTTGTCAGTGTTATTAATAAATGCACGAACGTTAAATTCTCCTATTCCATGAAGCGTTAAATTATTATTTCCAAGATTTACACCTGATTCTATTGAGCAATTATCTGAACAATCAACTGCCCATGTTCCAGAAGAATACGTACAAGTATCTCCAGGAGGAAAAACAGTTGTACAAGTTATTCCAGCTTCATCATTATAAAGATCACTCACTTCACTACTTGTTAAACTTCTATTCCAAAGCACTACCTCATCTAATAAACCATTTGCAAGAGGACTATCACCTGCAGTTTGAAATCTTCCAACATTAAAATCATGAACACCAGAAATAGTTCCACAAGTAACTCCAGTTTTTTGTCTAATTTGTGAACCATTTATATATAATGTAAACTCTCCTTGAGTGCAATCTCTAATCAAAACTGCATGGTATAAATTTCCATCATCGTATTGTGTTGGACTTAATATTTGTGCAGATGCATCTGCATGAGAAAAAAATCTAATAGTTCCATTAGTTATCATATCAAAAGTCCAATAATTATTTTGTCCAGTTACCCTATAAGATAGAAACGTTTCTGTTGATGTTGAAGTCGATGAATTAAACCAAAGAGATATACTCATATTCCCAGATCCAATATTATCAAGTTCTGTATAATCTGTATTCTGTGCATTTTGACCACCTGCAAAATACATTCCTGTTGCTATGACTCCTGGAATGTTTAAATTTGGAGACCCCCCTATAGTCAAATCTTCCCCCCACCCAGATATATCTTCGAGAGTTATATTAGTCCCTGTTTCATTCATTGTAAAACATCCAATCAAATTTACATTCAAACTCTCTGTCCAACTTGCCCATTCATTTACTTCAACTCCTGCAAAATAAGGAATCCATTCAACATGATCTCCAGATTGAACATCCGTATAAAGCCCAATAGTTAAATTTTTATCTTCTTTAATTTTAGTTTTTTTGTCAAAAGACAACCACCTTTTTCTTTCAACCCAATAAGTTCCATTCTTAACAGAATTAGTATAGCTAGTCCCATTAATCTCTGTGATATTCTGAATCAGAAAAGTTGGTTCTTCATTAAGATAAACATCTAAATATTTCCAATCAAATTGTCTATTCAATTCAACTCTATTTCCCAAATCATAATTCTTTTTATCATAAGTTTTTGTTAGCCCGTAAAAATCCTCAGATAAATTAATTTTTCCTTTAACTTCAAACTCTGCAACTCTTTGATAACCCTGTGCAACCATGTGATTCAATGGAGTTAGTAATTTAATACTCGCAACATCATTTACATTCTCATCTCTAATCGTAACTTCTTTTAGAAATGAGTCATAAACTTTAAATTCATCAATTCCTAAAAATACTGGGTCCACTATATCAAATCCCCATTTAACATCTTGGTTTGGATTATCTTTTAAAACTTTATATCGTATTTTATAATCCTTTCCTTCTCTAAAAGCGTATGAATACTTTACTCCATAACTATTGGGCGCACCACACCAAGTCCCTTTACAGGTTTCGTTTAGTTTTATTTCTCTCCAACCCCTCCCCCAGCTTCGATACATCTTAACACTCTTTGGTTGAGGATCCGTATAAAAAGCAGTATTGCTCCAATTCTCAGAAGGATAAATAAAAACGTCTTCTTTCACAGTAAAATTAATATAAGCATAACAAGGATTCTCTTCTGTTCCGGCACAAATTGAGTCTCCAGAATATCCAGTAATCTCAAAAGCCCCAAGAGAAACAATAAAAATAATCATAAGAATTGACAATGGGACCCCAACTATTCCTGTGTTCGTAGCCCATTTCTTAACTCTTTCGCTTGTAATTCTTTTTGCCATATCATCCTATTATTAATGCAGTCCCGTTATAGTAAATACTTGCTTCTTGACCATCTCCAAAATAAACCCGCGTATTCACCCCAACATAAATATTTTCTATTTCATCAGAGGTACTTCCAATATCATTTGTATTAGTGTCTAAATATCCTCCAAGTTGTGGAGTCGAATCTCCTGCAAGACTTTCTAAGAATCCAGATACTGCATGTGTATGAGATGTTGCAGTAACTGCATTGGACGTTCCTGCAGTTAAACTTCCAGGGGTTCCCATAGTAACGGCCCCACTTGAAGTAACAGTTGTAAAATCTAATCCATTCCCTGCAGAAACACTTGTCACAGTTCCAACAGTTGTTGAATATCCAAGTCCAATCACCCAATCATAAATTTCATCTGCCCAGGAGAAGTGAGTTACATCTCCATTGTTTGGTGTTGCATGAGGTATTCCTGTAAAATTATCCCAAGATTCAGCTCGGTATAATGTATCTGCTAGAGACTGATTCCAAGATTCATTGTCATGAGTTATTCCAGTAAGTTGAGAACCATTCCCGTAATAAATAACTGCAGTGATATTATCAGTAGCATTCATTGAAGGCAATGTTAAACCACCTGTCATTGTGTCTCCAGTAACTTCAACATAAAGAGTGTCTGCCAAAGTTACATTCCAACTTTGATTATCATATTTATTTGTGGATCCTTCAGCTAAATTGTCAGTTGTTTTCGTTCCAAGCCATGTATCAATAAAAGATGTTAATTGAGTTAGATCTATTGTTAAAATATTAGTGACTAAATCAAACCAGGTATAATTCATTTCATTGATCGGTCCCTCCGAAGAATTTAAACTTAGAGAAGAATTAACATTAAGATTGCTTTCATTTGCCTGGGCTATGTAAAGAGAATTTGCTAAAGATTGATTCCAACTCTCATTATCTCCACCCGACGGTGCAGTACTTATAAAAGTCCCATCCAAAAAAGTGAGATTAGTTGTATTCAGAATATCGTAAACTCCTCGAAGATTTATATCTCCCTGGGGTGTAAAATCTGCAGCACTTACTGATACTATTAATACTATTAATACTATTAATCCTACTAATACTTTTTTCATTACATCACCATTGGACGAATACTAAGTGTTTTATATATCTCGTCCCTTTCTTTAATTAATTGATTAGCAGTCTCTCGCCATTGAGTGTAAGGCTCACCTTTTTGAACCCTCAATTCTCCTAGATCATAACCAACTGTGTCAGATGCCGACTCTCCTACAACCCTTGCAACTAATGAAATCGAAGTAATTATATTCATAAGTTTCGTGAAGTTTACGTCTATCTCTAATTTGACAACTGTACTTCCAGATTCATGAGCTTGGATTAATTCATCGACGGTGACATTAGAGGCATCTTGCGCAGTTACTTGGGCGACCTCTCTATTTCCATCCAGTCCAATAACTTCAACCCACTCATTAGCTGTAAATATTGAGCCATCGGAAACGGCTAAAACAATAGCATCCCCTGCAACAGAAGCCGCAGTAGTCACGGTAGTCACAGTTAATGAACGAACAACTGATCCAAATAAATACTTAACAGAATTTGTATTTCTCTTATTAGCGAACTTAGAAGTTACGGCTGTTTGCCCTAAGAAGATGTAACCAGATTCTTGGTATATTTCTAAAGTCGCTGGGTCAACAGTAGTTCCATCAATTTTCAATTCTCTAACACTCAACACAGGATTCTTATCAAGAAGTAATCTATTAGTCCCATCACCATCTAAAATATCAATTCTCTCAGTAGGAACAAAAACCGTATTAAATCTTCTAGGAACTTCTTTTTCTACTTCGACAATTGTAGCATCAACGTCAGTATCATTTACTTGTGCTTCACTAACCCCAGAAGTTCGTCTGACTGATATGAGACTTATATAAGTTCCCATCAAGATCCTCCAATTGCCTGTTTAATTAAAAATATGAATCCTGCCATCAGTACACTGATCGAAACATATTGGATCTTTTGGTGAAATTGTATTCTCAGATTTGTCTTTTTGTGAAGACTTAGTAATGTAAAAGTCTTTAACTGATTGTCATATAGACAATTAAGCTTTGATTTTGCAGGCAACCTGCCAAAGTCATCTAATGATAAAAAAAGTCCATTATCCATATTTCTCCCTCAGCAATTTTTCGATATCATCTCTAAATGGTAGTTTTCCACCTTCTTTGATTGCCTCAGTTAATTTTTTAATGGATGGATAAATAGTGTAGATATCAGACGCAATCTTTCGCCCGATTCCCCTGATTTTAATTAACTCGTTTAAGAAGATTTCTGGCTTAGATTTTATTTGTTTTGTCTGAACAGTTCGATTACCCATTTGGCCTTCAGTCGTAGCTGGGAACAGTCCAAGAGCCTTCCCTCTAAGACTTGGTAAATCGATTGTCTCATTAGTTTGTAAGGTTTTCCAATAACATCCACCTAGTTCTCCTACTCGGATCTTTATTGGTTCACCTTTATTGATGAATTCCATTTTATGTCCTGTAAGTTATAGTCATAGAGACTGTTTCGGCTGGTGCTGCACTTGCCAATGTTAATCTCAAAGCGCCATATACTGTGAATCGTGTAAACTTCTTAACTGGTCCACCCTCAGTATCACTTGCGTCCAACGATGCCCCTGCATTATCTACTGCCTCAGTTTGAGGATAATATGTTGTATCAGTATTCCCAGTAATATTCAAAATAGCTTGAGCTTTCTGCTCACCTAAACTATCAAGATTAATATCCATTGAGTTCCCTGTCACATTCATAGCTACCTTGAGGATCTCTCCATGAATGACAGTCGAATCTGCAGTTGCAGTTGTTGCCCCTGCGGCTACCGTTGCTACGATTGTTTCTTGTGTAATCATTTCTTTCTTTTCTCCAATTTAATTGGGTTATGGTCCCTCGACCTCTTGTTTTTCTAAAATAAAAAAAAAATAAAAAAATAAAAAAATATTTATTCGACTTCTTCGAGTTTATTTGCTAATGCAATTTTCCTTGGAATAGTCACAACTTCACCTGCCTTTACAGTTATCCAGTTTGATTCATTACGGTCCCCTAAATTAATCTTAACGTCTTTTCCGTTATTGATATATTGAGGTTTCCCAACTTCGTCTTGTGGATCTGCAATAGCTTCTGGTTCAGTTGTCTCTGGTTCCTTCACATCGTCTTCAGCCTTCTCAGCTTCCTCTGTGAGGTCCTTTGGATCTTCTGCATTTTCTGTTTTGTTTTTTACCATAGTAATTTTTAAAGATTCTTTACAAACTTTTCAAATAAACTAAAATGTTTATCTTCAAGTTTTTTACCTTTGTCGAGCTTTTCTAATTGTTCGACAATGATATCTACTGCTTTTTCACCAAGTTCGAATTCAACTTCTTCAGTACCCTTGTCATTCCAAGTTATTTGATTATCCTTTTGAACAATCTCATATAACTTAAATTCTTCGTCCTTAACTCCAAGATTGGCTTTAAGTTCTCGGATAACTTTCAAAGTTACAAAGTTTCCTTCAGCTGGTAGAATTTCCATTAAGTTAATTCTCTCAGCTAATATCAATTTGAATTCCATTTTGGTTTATGCAATATGAATCATCAGCCTGCAGATGAATAGAAAGGAAGATATCTTGTATCTCCAGCGATCTTAATCTTCAATGTTCCAGTAACGGTTCCCATTGAGGTTCCTATCTCTACAATTTTGCCTGTTCCTGCAGCCATTCCTTGTAAACTTAATAAGAACGCGTCAGTATCTACATCCGCTTTTCCGTTAGAATGGCCATCATTGATAACCCTAATAAAACTTAGTTCAGTTACGCCGTCTGGATCACTTGCAGTTCCGTCAGAATAAATTTCTGCCTGTAAAGCTGCTAATGTTCCACCAGTCCAACCTGCATCATCTGGAATATGCAATGTATTTCTACCTGCAACTCCAAGTCCACTAAGTTCTCCTGAGGACGCAAAGCCCAAAGATATGTGTGCTCCGTGCGCAGTTCCGCATGCTACATCATTTATTGTTGTAAATAATCTTGCAGCTTCTCCGCCAGCTCCGGCCCCACTCAAATAAAGTCTCATATACATTCCTCGAATGTCACCGCTTGTCGCAGTTGACTCAAGATAATATTGTAAGAATTTAAGAGCGGATGAGGTTATAACTCTCGCAGAACTTTTTCCTGCCAACACCATCGGTGATGACGCTGAAAGTCCACTAGCTTTCGAATGATCTATCTTTCCTGAAATTTCGTTAAATCTTGTCATTTTATGTTAAAAGACAACTATTTACAACGGATCACTATCGTTTTAGCCCCTGTATCTGAACCGCCAAGTGTAACCACTAAAACTCCAGATGTTACTACCGTTGTTGGTGCTTGAGACACAACTACGCTTCCTGTTGTAGTTTGGTCGTATACATCAATAGACAATAACAATGTTGCTCCGTAATCATTCAAGTCGATTTGGACCGTATCAGTTCCACCTATTACAGTATCCGCCAATTCCCACATGAGTACCTTTACTCCTGCGTTTGGGGATTCCTGGGTGACTGTACCTATTTCTCCTAATGCTGTCATATTTTTTCCTCCATTTTTTCATTTAGTTTTGGATTACCCCTTCGGGCCTTTGTCGGTTTTTCTATTCCTCGACGGGGAATATTAAAATAAAAATAAAAAAAATAAATTGATATTTACAATATGTTATCTATGAACGCGTTGAACTTAGGATTTTTCATCACCAATGCTTCGTATATCTTCAAGAAGAACTTATCTGAATCGTTAGCTTTACCTAACCTTTCATAAGTCATATCTTGTAGAACTCGCATCTCGATGTAATCTGTATCAAGGAAGTATATCTGCTTAGCACCTGAGACATTGCTCAAGTACATACTTGGAATTAATGGGATTGGCCCAACCAATGTATGTAGCAAAACTGCAGAAGGGACACCGAATGGTAATACACCGTTTGGTATATCACTTGGATTATATCTGAACGTGTCAATTATAATCTTTCGAACATCTACTACCGCAGCGCTTGATCCAACGGCTAGTTTAACAATTCCACCATCATCGAATGATAGTTGAACCGCATCTTCTATGTCGTTGTTTGTTAAAGCAGTTGTAGACTTATCCACAACATTAGTTGTACTCTGGAGTTTTACAATTCCTGAGAACTCTGTTGCATCAGTAGACGCATCACCATTAACAATCAAACTTTCTTCCAATTCCTTTATAGCTCTAGCCGCAGTCAAGATTCTGAATTGCATAGCATTAGGCGCATTAACATTTGAAAAAGCACTTCCGCCTAGTCCGGATCCAGTTCCCTGGAAACCTTGTAGAACGAATGCAGGTTGCGCAGCTTGCGACGGACCTGTAACTCTTCCAACTGAATAAAGGAACTTAATAGGAATACTGTTCCTGTCAATGGTGTCGTCAGCCTCTGCGAACGCAGCATCTTCAGCAGCTGTAAACCCAGCTCCTTTTGCAGTTATGTTATTCCAATCAGCGAACATACCTAGATTAGTGACTCTTGGGAAAAGTTCCACAAGTGGAGTTCTTTTCCTAGATTCGTCAACAATCAACGGACTTAGGTAAACTGGAATCATGGCAAATCCTGCCGTTCCCGCTCCCCCTGTCTCTGTATTTAATGCCTTAAAGCCAGCGTGTGGCCGTAAGTCATTTCCGCTTATTGGATCCCAATACCTTGTCTTAGTCTTTATGCTACCAAATGAGTTTGAATAAGCAGCTTGCTCATCAAAGTCCTCTGCGATAGCACCACAAAATGCATTTCTTGCCATTAGAATAAGCTTAAAGGATCAACAGATTTATTAGTATTAGGATCAGCATTTCTTGCTGCATCGTCTATATGAACGCCGCTAGATTTATGAATTGGATTTTTAAGAGCTTCAACAATCTTGCCAATATTTTCAGCCATAGCCTTCATATCAACCCTCATATCTTCATTCTCTTTCTTAACCGAATCATATTTCTCAGCCATAGCTTTCATGTTAGCCGTAATAGCATCAATCGCTTTTCCTTCTACTTTCCCAGGTTCTTCTGCATCTCCATCTCCAGTTCCAGCGTCTGCACTAGCAGCACCATCACCAGGATTTCCATTAGCAACGTCAGTTGCGGCTTGGTCAATTGGATCTACAGGGTCCTCTTTCTTATCTGTCATCTTAGAATTTTTTGGTTTATTTAGTTGTATATTATCTCCGGATTTAACCCCGTTAGACTGTGATTTGTATGGGACATCCTGGGCCATACTAGTTGATTGATTGGTCTGATAATCAACCTCAATTAATTCTCTGAAAATATAATAATCCTTATAACTTAATTTCACACCACTAATAATTTTATCAAACAATTCCTTTGCAAGAGATTCCTGGATTCCTTTATTATTCGCAACTGCCATTGCAGCCTTAACTAAATTCTGTTCAGCTTTAGTAAGTAACTCACCAGAATAAATCTTATCCCAAACATAATTAAGAGGATTTTGTTTTTGATCATTACTCTTTACGATCAATTGATCCTCAACACTAGGATCTTTTTCTTTTCGTTTCTTATAATCTTCAAGCGCATCCATTGACTTATTTGTAACTTCAATAATCTGTGCTTTAGTATTGCAGGGATTCCCAGTTAATGCGACATTAAGTAATATGCAATCATCGATAACCCTAATCGATTTCCCATCCTTATCAATATACTTAATTTCAGTTGCCAAGAATGCAACGGAAAATGCGTCTAGATATTTATCAACTAAATAACCCTTAATATTTTCATAGTCTTTTCTATGCCTATTTATCTCAGCCTTAACTCTAGTTCCAAATCTTCCTTTTCCTAAAGCCTTCACAACGGCGTCTAGTAACTTTCCTGCAGGGATTTTTGTTTTGTTAATTTCTTTTTCCTCAGTAGTTTTTCCTTTGAATGCTTCGTGCTCAATATCTAGTTTCATATTTCTTTCAAGAACTTGTTTTTGTATAGAGTCTTGACACTTTTTACTCATTATGTCATCAACGAAATCAATATCGTTTGTAGAAATATCCCCCTCAACAAAAGTATGTTCAATACCTTTAATATTAACTATATTTACGTTCAATGGAGTAGTAAAAGTGAAACTTGCCTCTTGACTCATATAGAGTATTATCCTCAATTAGTTATAAACGTAATTGCGAAAATTGAGAAGTGTTATTTTATTGCGAGACTCAGATTCGAACTGAGGTCCTTGGCTCATGGGGCCAAAATACTAACCAGGCTATACTATCTCGCAATACTAAATTTATACTAATTTGATACTTAAAAAAGTATTGTTAGTCACTGAAAGCTATTGTTAATTACAATCAAATTGCATCAAGGATTTTCATTAACTTTTTCTTACTAGTTTTTGTTTTCATTTCAACCGACTTCTCTACTTTTTTATTGACATCGGACTTTATAGAAATATTCTTACTAGAGATCTTCTTAACTGCTGCAATAATTCCTCGAACAATAATACTTTTTTTATTTACGCCGGAGAAGATGCCTAAGATATATTCTTTTTTAATTCGGTTCTTTGGCTTTTTAGCAAAACCCCCATCTATCTTTTTACTAGGGCCTAGACCACGAGTTAATAATTTGTTTAATTCACCAAGTCCTCTTGTAATCAATCCAGAAGTATTATGGAATATTCCAATCCTAATCCCCATTATGCACCTGTTCTCTTAAAGACATTAGTATCTGTCGGGAGATTACTTTTGTCTGTTAAATCGAATGTGTATATCGGAGTGGTCCCATCAGTATCGTAGAAGATCATCTGATTTCCAACAATCGCCCAGTTTCCTTTTTCTATTTGGAGGATTTTTCCGATTCCAGCATTTTCATTTGAACTGTAGACATATCGATCAGATCCGGTTAAAGTGTTAGTTCCATCTGCTCGAATCACATAATTAATATCTTCATCATAAGTAGTAAAATCGTACTTGTAGAATCCGCCTGCAATCTCAGTCATAGCTTGAGCCGTAACAACTTGAGTTCCGTCTAATTTCCAAACATCAATCGTTGGACTCAAACCAGTACTAGGAGTTCCCTTATCTGTGAAAAATGCAAGTAATTCCATCGAGTTATAATGATTCTAAATTTTTTAAACCTTTCGACTATGGACCAGTTTCAACAGCATCATCTTTTGTAGAAGTAGTTTCACTAGGAGTCTTCGCTCCCTCTAGAATATCATAAGACTCTGCAACAATCAAGGCTCCATAACACTTTGCAATATGATCCTTAATCTTTGTAATCTCTTCAGCGGTCACCTCAACAATTCCACCATGAAAAACTTTCTTTGCAAGATTTGCTCTAACTTGTTTAGACCTACCATTTTCTTTTGGCTTATTGGGTTCATCAGGAAACTCTGCAAGTAAAGAAGTAGAAGAAACGAATGCCAAATCCATCACAACTTCTTCTTTATTATCGATGGTCTTTAATGGTTTTCCTTTTAAATTTTTAAGAACAATACTAAAGTCTATTTCCATGTGAATATAAATATATATTCCTTTTTAAGTCTTTCTAATTAATCTCCAACTCGTTTAAAGATATCATTTCCCTTAGGATCCTTTATGCCTGTGTTCTGATAAAATTTATAATCTTGATTTATCTCTTTTCCACCATTCTTCTGGACGTAAATATCTTTAGCCCCTTCTTTTCCTTTAATGTAAATATTTCCTCGTTTATCCATGAACAAGTCAGCAATTTCAAAATCTATGGTTTCATTAGTAGACTTATCTATGGCTCTAAATTTGTATATCATTGTGCTTTTATTAAGGCATTCTGTGATTTAGTTATTGCGTTCTGAGTTTTGATGACTGTCTTCTTTGTTAAGTATCCTTCTATATAAAAGTTCTGTCCAGACTCAGTAATCCAAGTCTCTAATACTTGAGCAGAATCTAGACTATTACAAAGCCCAATAGAAGAATTATTAACTTGAATACTTTTATTTCCTTGTTGTCTTAAATTTCCCCTAGTTCCATTAACTTCAAACAATGCTCCAGGAGTTGGTCTATGAATCCAACCCATAGAAACAATAGCATTGTCTGCTGTTTGAGTAGTTACGTCTAAATCATTCCATTGGTCTTGAGTAGATGGCGGAGTTATTACTTCTAATTCTTGAGCCACATATCCATAACCCTTCTTAATATATCCACATTCATGTCCATTTCTTACATTGCCACCACCATTAGTTCCCCTATAAGATTCATATTGGTCGTTGGAGTCAACAGGCACAATCCTAAAAAAGTGTCCACCTCTTTGATGTATTTGTAAAACACCTGTGTGCCCTATACCCCTATAACCTACTACTGGTGAACCCCCCGAAACATCATAAGCATGATAAACAATAACTGCTTCAATATTCCCTTCGTCACCAGCCACTATATCCCTGACTGTTTGAGTTCTCCAACCATTGGCTGGTGCAGTACTTATAGTTGGAAATGTAAAAGGAGAAACAATGCCATCTCCTTGAAGAAATCCTACAATAGTATATGTGCAAACACTCCCAGCATCACCAAAAAAGTCAATAAATGGGAGTCCTAAGAAATTCAATACAGGTATTATTGTTAAACTTTCATGCAATACAATATATTCACCTTGCACTCTCACAGGGGTAAGAAATGAAGGTCTTACACCCATTGTAGCATTTGATCCTATACCCCTTTCAAGTTTGACAATGGCCATTTTTATACCTGTTGAAGGTGAGAAACCTGGAAGAACCCCTGTAGGAATCTGAGTCTGCTGCCAAGTTCCATCTGCTGTAAACTCAAAAGTTCTAGTAGTATCATCTTCTGGGAAGATTTCAATCATTCTCATGTGTAAAAGTCCGGGGCTTTATCTTTAGTTCCAATTATTCCAGTTGTTTGATAGTGAATGTCAACGAAGTGAACAAATACGTCTGGGACTCCTCCGCCTGAAACTGTTAAATTATTTGCATCTACTTCAAAAGTTAATTCTATTACACCATCTGGTTCAATATTATCCTGATCTATTTGTATTCCTGTTGGACTACTAGCAGAATAAGAAGACTCGCTAAGGATATGTTGGTATTGAATTGTTGATGCTGTTCCTGTAAATGTTCCAGTTGAGGGAGTTGATTGAAAAGGTGCTTGATCGTGAGACTTAGCGTAAATGCTTGTTGCTTTAAATGTGACTGTTCCACCAGTGACTAAAGTTCCAGTATGACTCCAATGAATATGTAAAAAGATTTCACTATTAGGCACGTAATCATGTGGAATGTGATAACTAATATAAGCCTCATCACTAACACCAAATAACCATCCATTAATTACACCGTTGTAAACTGTTAAAGTTGGTTTTGTTGCTCCAGTATTCTTGCTAAACTGATCTCCTAGAATATCAGCGAAGCCAAACGTTGGGGTTGCAGTATCTACTTTTAAACCAATCCCTGAAGTCTTGGGCAGGACTAAATCTTTATAGACTATTAACTCATTAGAAGTTAAGCCAAGCATTAGATTTGCTGCTAATATAATTCCATTGTATAAACCGTAATTTCCTTCACTGTCATCAAATCCAAATGTAGCTTTAACAGTTGTTCCATCATCTACTTCATAACCAGAATCTCCACTTACTCCATTCCCAAAAATAGCATTCCCGTCATTATCTATCACTGTAACAACAGTAGTATCATCTTGTTGTAAATTTAAAAGATCATTTGTTTGTGTACTGTGACCTTGTACTGTTAAAACAGTTGCATCATTTTGCTGATTGAGAAAGAGTCCCCCTGTATCAAAATTCCAAAGTGTCTGCTGATTATTACCTGAAAGATCTGAAACATCATTAGTTCCAAACAAAATAGTATCACTATTGTTTAATTTAATACCTGCATCAAAAGTCCATCGTGCAGTGATTATTTCTGCTACTGTTTTGTCTAATAAGTTTTGATTTTCTATTCCAGCAATTGTTCCATTTATATCTGTAAAAGCTAAAGTATCAATTCCAGTTATATTTTTGTCACCCATATCTATTGGTACAGACATTTCGAGGGTGGTATCTGTTAATTTCACCCTCTCAACTTGATTTGGTTTGAAAGTTATATCATGAGTTGAACTGTTACCTTCAATCCAAGTAGTGCCATCACCCCACTTGTATCTATTGTTATCATTTATAAAAATTCCGGACCTAAAAACTCCCCCCCCACTTGTTACTAGGCCTTCACTTCCTAAATCTATCGTTTGATCTGCATTACTACCATCAAGCTTCAAATAAGTTGCATCTAAAGTTCCATCTGACGCATCAGCTAATGCTAAAACCCCTGCAGCACTTGGAAATTGATAAACATTTGTAGTACCTGTTGGAACATTAGTTCCTACGTCGAAATTAATTATTTTAGTTATATCAGCCTCGTCAAAAAGGTTAAATTGATTATCTGCAAAACTATCTATATGAATTCCTGCCTTCTTTAACATTATATTATCCATTATCTAAGGGTATAATCTAGTTTAATATTAAGTTTCGCGGTAACTGGTTTCATAGTTGTTAATTTGGGGAATAGTTCGAATTCTATTTTTTTACTTTGTTTTGGAATTAACTGCGTTACGTTCTTTGTGATTTTTATATCATTACCTTCGACAGACAAGTCAATATCAACTTTAAAATTTAGATCATTAAAAATAAATAATTCACGTTTGGACTTGACCCCTGCATCAACAACCTCGAACTCAATATCGCCAGAAACTTCTTTAGTTCTCTCAGAATCATAATATAACTTAATTTCCTTCATCTACGTCACTCTCCAACTTTTTCAGTAACTCGGATTTTCTTTCCTTAATATCTAGATCCTTTTCTTGGAGTCTTAATTGGATTTCTTTATCCTCATTCTTTTCTACTAACTCTTCCTGCGCTTTAACCAAAAGTTCTTTTTTACTTACTTCCTCAGCCTCTAATTCTTCAGGGTCAATGAATAGTATTGTACTTCTACAGTTTACATGAGACGGCGGAGCTTGGCCAGTCCATCCAGACGAGTCTTTAAAATCTTCATTTATTCCAATAGTCTGA
>SDBT01001454.1_pt1 | contig 41746 bp, 83 predicted proteins | sample 2277101 | NCBI WGS metagenome assembly SDBT01 (sample SAMN10404973, study PRJNA504765) | marine sediment metagenome | isolation source: marine sediment core GS10_PC15, 103 cmbsf | place: Arctic Ocean: Southern Knipovich Ridge | collected 2010 | reverse complement strand
GAACCCAGCTTGGCGTGGCAGCTCTCCATGTAGAACATCATGTTTACGGGGTCAGTCTTCCAGTCGTTCTCCCGCAGCCACCGCTCCAGCGCCCGGTCGTGGTTGCTGTCCACAACGACGTGCTGGGTCTCGCTGAAGTGCTCGGCCTGATGGTCGAGGTACCGCATGGCCTTCTCAACTTCGTCACGCACGCACTCGGTACCCTCCACCCAATTCTCGAACCGCTTGAACGGGTCCTTAATCTCGTGGTGATTCCGCCGACCGAAGTTCAAGATGTCATGGTAGAAAGTTTCCTTCGGACGCATCTCTTCGTGAATGTCTGCCTGGAGCTGGTGAACTGTGGGGTCCTTCTTGTCCTCATGGATGTCACCGAGGGTCAGCGCCTCGATCCGGTGCCCGGTAGTAACAAGGCCGTCCTGCACCTTCGTGTCGAGATCGTAGAACGTGCCGTCACTGTCGGCGCTGATCTGACGTACGAACCAGTCGCCGTCACTGTCCACCTCGACCAGCAGCGCACCGTAGCAGTGGTGGAACTCAGCCTTCAACCCGCTCCCCTTCTGAATATAATTCCTGAGCGTGATGGTGCCGGTGGTGTAGTTGAACTTAGCTGGCTCGTGCTTACTCGTCGGCACACTCTCCATCTGAAGCTTGGTGTGCGGGAAGATGCCACTGCGCTGACCGGTGTAGACCTGGAAGCCAGCCAGTGGGCTCTCGACCGTTGGGTTACGCTGCCACTCACCGCACCACACGAGGCCGGGGGCCAGCTCCAGGCGCTCGTCGCTTGCATAGTCGTAAACCTCCCTGGCCCAGATGTACCGGTCAGATCCGTACAGGGTCTCGTGGTCGATCTCCAGGGCCGCAGTGGCATCATCGGAGGCGGTAGCCCCACGCATCTCCAGCCGGGCGTCCTCATAGTTTGTGGCCCAGAGCGCCTTGTCTCCGCCCCTGTTCAAGCCGCTGCGTTGGTAGGCAAACCGGCTTACCAGGATCTCGGCGTTCATGTGCTCGGCGAACACCAGGAGGTTGGTCCACAGCTCTTCGTGGAGGTAGGTATTGTTCTGGGCGGAGGTGCAGAGGTAGCGCTTGATGGACCCCTTCCTTGGCAGCTTAGCCTTCGGTGTCTTCCTGGCCTTCCTGTGGCCGTCGATGCGAGGCTCGATTGGTGTCACCACCTCGTCGTTGCTCTTGCGGCCCACCCTAAGTGGCTGGATCAGACCCAGCTCCTTGGCCTCCAGGTAAGCCTTACGAGCATGGCTGTAAGTGATTACCTCGCCCTTGGATACGGCCTTGATCGAGCCGTGCTTCTTGTACGCCCTGACGAACTGCTTCGGAGTCATGCGCTATTCCTCATTAGTCAGTTGGGTCCTGGCGGGACCAATGAAATCTACCCATCCAAGTTCTTCTGTTTCTTGCCCTAGCACCCTACAGGCGTACTCATACCTATTCACGGCCAGGTCAATTAACTCCTGGGTGACGGGTCCCACCGCCGTGCCCCTGGAAATTAGACTGCGCATAACCCCACGGTCCTTACGGGTAAACTTCATTCTGATCCCCTCAACTTATCGTAGCCATACTTGGCAATCAATGCAGCTTCAGCGAGACCATCCTTGATCCCACCCCGAGGGCCACGGAACCTGGCGGCGTGCTCTGGAAACAGCTCACTGGCCCTGATCACCGCGCCGACCTTGGACGCCTGGATACCATAGTGTTTCTTCCAGACGCCAGGGGTCACCAGTGTGACTGGAAGGCCCCTAGCTGCGATAATACCACGGCAGCCCCCGACTACCAAGCCGAACTTGAACGCGCTGGAGACCCCCTCCCCGTGCCGGGAACCCACCCTCTCCAGGAAGACATGATCAGCCTCCCAATAGTTGGTGTCCCACTCACGGTAGAGTACATTCCAGTCAATCTCGCGTCCCCGTCCAGTAGCCTTCACGGCCGGCATCTCGAACATCTTCAGCCACTCCCCGTCCCACGAGGCGATGGCCCCGTTCAAACCGGGGTCGATACCAAGAATTGTTGGGTCGATTGGAATCAGCATGTTATCACCGGAACCCCGTCTTGCGCCAGTCCTTACGATCCTTGATCTGCTCGTGAGCCCGTGCCAGTTCTTCTGGCGTGCCCCACCACTTGAAAGTCTGAACGACTTCTGGCGCTGGCTGAGGTGCGTTGAACTCGCGCACCAGGTCCATGATCTTTTTCAGGACCTCGACCAGGTAGCGCTCGCTGCACTCGGTCTCGATGGTGAGCCCCGGCCTCAGCAAGGGAGCACTGACCTTGATCGTGTACTTGTTGTTCATCACCACTGTCCATCTGCTGGAGTGTATGGGAAGGGCTGACCGGTGCCATACCATGGCTCCTGGCCCGTGTCCAGCTCCCGCCGTTCAAGGATGCAGCCCCGTTCATAAGCGAGCTGCCGCGCCCTGACTACCTCGTCAATGAGTTCTTCCTTGTCCAACCGCCTGAGCAGATCGCGGTCAACGTAGAGTTCAGCTAAGACTGGCACAATGTTCCTCCATGTTCTTCACAAGCCTGTCGGCGTAGTCGTGAGCGTTGATTGCCTTGCGGCTGGTCCACATGAGCAAGCGAGACTTGTTTGTCGCCTTCATGCTGGGTCCGAAGAGGTACAAGAGAAAATGTTTACGGACAATGAGGCCGGCGAACTCAGACAGAGCCCTGTTCGCGGGCTTCAGCAACTCTTCCTTGGCTTCCTCTGGGATGGTGAGGATTGGATTGCTCACGGCTTGAACTCGTCCCTCTTCTGGACCAGGCTGCCGAAAGCCCAGGCCAGCGGGTTCATTACGCTGATCCTCTTCTTCTGATGCAGTGCCCGCCACGGGGTCAGGTTCTCATGCACATAGTTCTGGCCGTTGGCTGCCTCGAAGGTGATCCAGATCCGGACCCCAACCACCAGGTTCTCGCTCCGGATCACGTCCTTGACGTTCGCCCGGTTATGGTCGTCACAAAGATGCGTCAGTTCAATCAACTGTGCCGATACCTTATCCATTAGAATGCTCCCCACCAGATGCGGCGCTTACCGCGCCAGAATAGAAGGACCCTGTAGGGCCTCACGTCGAGGGTGACACCAAGAACATACTCGGGCACCTCGTCACCGTGAACCTTAGCCTTTGGTGCTACGTCACCGACCGAGAGGCTGAGCCCCCTGTAGTTAGTGAAGAAGGACCAGCGACTAGAGAAGTACCAGGCGCAGTTACGGTTCACCTTCCACCGACGCTCAGGCTTGCGCACTGCCTCGGACAAGGCAAGCTGCTCAGGAGTTTTCGTCTTAGCCATCGCGCACCATACCATAAGCTGCCTTCAAAGTCAATAGCGTTTCTTGGTAGTGAGCATCAGCACCATCAAACCTACCACAAGAATGATCAACATGACCCACATATCTACACCTTCCTTAAAGCTTCTTCACGCTGCAACCTGCCGGCCTCGTTATCCCAGGTGTCACCCACGCGCTGGCGTGAGTTCTCCATTGTCCTTGCCGGCTCACCCGGCTCATAGCCGAAGCCACACTCCAGTCCAGATGGGTGGTAACCCATTGTCCAGATACAACAGCCCCCTGCACACTCGCACTTCATACCTTCTGATAGCGCTCGATGACGCCACCCTCCACTGCCATGGGACAGCCGGCGGCCCAATCTGGTGTCTCCCCCATCAGCTTCTCGAACACCGAGTAGAGCAGGGTTCCCTTCTTCACCTCGGCGATCACTTCGTCATGGACGGTCAGGATAATCTTGAAGCCAGCCAGCTCGACGCGGATCATGGACTCAGCCATCAGGTCGCGGGCGATGGCCTGGACCACGTTTTCCATCAGCATCCCACCGTACGTCCTGATCCGACCCCAGGTGCCACCCTTCTTGTTGTCCCTTCCCATATAGGTCAAGCCGTCGCGCTTCGGTCCACCCCACGGCGGAGGCTCCGGCACGATAACCGGGTCGTAGTACCAGAGACGCCGGCCGTTTGGCAGCACACATGCGAGCCAGGGCTTCTTGGCGTTGTCGTACACCATCTCGTAGCGGATCTTGCGGTAGTAGTGGGACTTGCCCGTCTTCACAGTCTCAATGGCGGTTTCCTGCAATCCGTACCACGCCCACTTCACCTCTTCGTACTTCTCGCGGTAGGTGTTCACCATGTCTTCGGCTTCTTCGTCGGTCAGATCGACGTTGTAATCCTGGAGTGCCTGAAACTGAAGCTTCTTCCAGCCCATCTGATAGCCGCAACCCAACACGGTGATCTTGCCAAGCTGCCGCTCGGAGCTGTGCAGCGCCTTCTTCACCTCGAAGCCCACGATGTCGCTGGCCGTCACGCAGTAGATGTCTTCGCTCTCACCCCTGTCCGACTTGGCGAACACGTCGAGCCCGGTCTGGCACCCCGATACCCAGAATGTCACGCGAGCCTCGATAGCGGAAAAATCGCAGACGAAAAGTTCATGGTCGGGGGCTGCGATGAACATTCCGCGCAAGCTGCTGGAGATAGCCTCCATGGCACTCGGGTAGAGCAGGTCGAGGCCGTCAGCATCGAGGTTCTTGATGTCCCACACCAACTGCTCCATGTCGAGGTACGCCTTACCATTGGCGTTGACCTTGTTCGTCACTGTGGGGCGTGGGAAGTTCTGCGGCTGCACCAGCCTACCAGCCCAGCGCCCTGTAAACGCGCCGCAATACTGGAGCAGACCACGAATACGGTTGTCGCTGTTGACACACTCGCGCATCTTGATCAGCTTCTTGGTGCTGGCCTTCGAGAGCTGCGACCGAATGTGCATAGCCTCGTAGACCTTCTCGTCCAAGTGGGCCAGCTCGGGATCACCCTTCTTGAAAGCCCGGAGAAAGTCTTCGATGGTATCCTTCTTGAGGTTGTCCAGGTGCGGCAGGCCGTTCTCGTTGAACCACTTCAGCATCCTCGCCCGCTGCGTGGCCCGTGTCACCGCGCTGACACCCTCTGCATCCTTAGTGATCTCTGCCAAGCGACCGTTCAGCTTTGTCTCGATCTCTGTAGTCAGGGTCAAGGCAGCGTTCACCGCTGTCATGTCGATCACCACCCCGCGCTGATTGATCTTCTGATCGAGGACCCACAAGCCCTGCTCTTCTGGCGGCAGATCACCAAGCGTGTGGGCCAGGCAGCCCTCGGCGTCCACGTCCTGAACGCAATAATCATAGAGTTCCTGATAGAGATCCCAATCTTCACGGTACTCGCGGTCGGGATCGGACTTGGTGCCGAACTTCGGCATACTGAGAGTGTTCAACAAGTACGTCCCCCGCTTGTCCTTCAGGATAGGGAGGTCGAGGGCCTTGCCCGCGTTGTTGAGGCTCATAGGGATGCCACGGTAGGCACAAACAGCCAGCGTGTCCTTCCAGAACTTGGGCATGGGAATACCCAACGACTTCAGCTTGAACAGCCAAACCGCCCTCTCAAACTGCACGTTATGGGCTTCGAAAACCGCGCCGGCCTCGATCAGCTCAATCAGTTCTTCAGGGAAGGGGAGTCCAGGAGTCCACAGCTTGGTGTTGTCTTCGCCGATCTTGTATCCCATGCAGAGGATTTCAGTTGTGCCCTCTTCTGCATAGCGCCACGCACCGCAGTCAATGACACTGACGTACGAGCGTGTTTCAAAATCGACAAGGACCACCGGCAGATCATGGCCAATGTCAGACATCTAGTCTTCCTTAGGCTCCGGCTTTTGCGTTGGGCCAGTACCTACTATACTTCGTGCAACATTATCGAGCCCTTCGTCCGAGTATTCGGCCTCTTCGGCGTCGAGCGCTTCGCCCACGTCTGCGACACTGGCCTCAGACAGAGCCAGGTCTTCCGCCTGCTCGTCGATCCTGCTCTGATAATCGAGCACGTTCTCGACCTTGCTGAACTGGAAAGCCTTCAAGATGAAAGACTGAACGTGATCGGGCAGGTCATCGAACAGTGGGAAGGTTACGACGTAGCCCTCGGGGCCAGCGCCGCATGTCTCACCGTCGAAGATGTCCTTGGCGATGTCACGCACCTCACCGAGGGAAGCGTGGCCACCGCGTACCAAGTCTGCCAAAGTTTTTGGGTTACTCATATCTACCCCCAATAGGAGCACAACAACCACTTGGGATCACTCCACGGGATGTCGTGCCTCACACAAAACTCGCGCAGCTTGTTGATGCCTACGAGCTGGTTCATCAGCATGTCGTCCTTGCTGATCTCGATGGTGGAGCCACGGCTGGCGCACCAGCCTACGTTTGCAACGGCCAGGATATACATCGGGTAGTCCCCACTGCAATGGGTGATTAACTCGACCCCCGCCTGCTCCTGTGCCTGCTTACGCCTTGCACTAAAGACCTTGTAGTCTTCGCGCTGGTTCTCGTTCTCGTGGTACCCCCACGGGGCCAGACCGGCATCCCGCATAAGCACCTTGTCGAAGTCCCAATCTTCTTCGTCCTGTTCAGTGAAGAACGCTGGCTCGTCACCCGCTTCTTTGAGGTAGCCAGTTTTTACTAGGTCGATGCCGAAGACGAGGATTGCGTCGGTAGAGACACCCATCATAACCTCCAGAAGAAAGGGGGGCGGGCCGTGCCCATGCAAAGGCCCACGTTTGGAAGCCCGCCCCAGGTGTTGTTCCCTATTATTAGAACGGGATCTCGTCAGAGAGATCCTTGCTCATGCCAGCCGTAGGATCGGTCTGGCTTGCGCCTCCCTTGACACCGTAGAAACGATCCACGTTGCTCTCTCCGCCGAGGCGTTCGCCTTCCTTGTTGAAGATAACGGAGTTCACGTAGATGGTAGCGTACCGGCCCTGGTTGGTCTCACCTACGACCAGGTTCACCTCGGCCGTGCAGATAGCGCCGCCGTAGAACAGCCTGGCGATTTCCTTATCGCCTTCGGTCGTGTTCAGGAGCAACTGACGGGGCTTACCGTCTTCCAGTACGTGGAGGCGAACCTCATTGCGCACACCGTTGATGTACTCCTTGGCCTTTGCCCGCCAGAACTTCTTGCCACGATAGTGGGCACCCTTCTCCCCCTTCTCGTCAGCCTTCTGATCGCCGGACTTGAACGGCCACGACAGGGCCTTCAGCTTGACGGCCTCGTTCACGTTGAAGTCTGCGCCGAACAACTCCTTGCAGAGCTGAACAGCCAGGATCTCGACGTTCTGGTCGGCCTCGAACGTGCCGGCATCGCGGTCAATCAGAACCCACTCTGCCAGGGAAGGCTTCTCAGAGATGGCCTCCATGGTGAAGTGCGGATCGCCCTTGGGCTTACCGTTCTCCATGTAGGGGACGGCCTCCGTCAGCTTGGGGTAGGAAAGGATGAACGGTGCAGTCATAAACGTCGCACCGAGAGTCTTGTTATCAGCCATAGTTAGATGCCTCCTGCATTACATTTGTTTAATTTGTTGGGTTGGCTATGTGGCCAGCACGCGGGTTCCGTAAAACCGTTCCACGTTCGACCGTACTTCCATCCTTTTATCAGATTCCGCCGCCAGTGTCAACCCCTGATCAGGGGAATATGCCCACATTGCGGCGAACGCATTGCCCCCCTCCACCTTCTCAACCTGAGCTGGGGACTTACGCTCGGGCTCCGTCCAGCAGTCGAGGCCGAACGTGTGATCCATTGCTTCTTCGAGGGTGGTAGGCACCATCTCTCCGGTCTCGGCATCCTTCACAGGCTGCTGTTCCTTCCACACCCGGAACCCCTTCTTCCGTACCAGCTTGTGACCAGTGACCTTATCCCCCAGCCTGGCGCGGCGCAGAGCCTCGCTCTTGTAGACCTCCTGCACCTTCTCCAGAACCTTCAGCTTAGTAAGGGCCTCGCCCAGCTCGTGATCCGACATGTGCGACGGGTCGATGGTGGTCGAGAACTCGAACACTTCATTCTTGAGCGCCGGGCAGTTACTTTTGGCCGGGCAGAACCGGCAGTGCTCGCCGATCAACAGTGGTGCGTGCGGGTCGCGTGTCTTTTCGATGTCTGGCAGAAGCCCGCCGAACCACCACTCGGTCAACTCCTGAGCGTTCGTAATGTGCCGGCGGATTGTACCGTTCGGGTGCGGGATGCGGGGCTGTGCGATCCACAGCTCGACCACCCTCACCGCGTCTGGTGTCTCCAGGTAGTTCTCTACTGCCAAGTAGCCGTAGTAGTAGTTCTGATCGCTGTCTGGCTCGACGCTGATACCCCGGCCGTACTTGAAATCGACAATGATCAGACGGTCTCCGATAATGTGAATGCCCACGTCCGACTTGCCAAATACATCATCGTCGGTGATTGAGCTGAGACCCTTCTCGACATACAGCTTCACAGTAAAGCCGTCTGCCTTGGCCCTGGCTACCCGGCTGCGTACCCAATCCAGGCACTCCTGCACGCCGGCCACCATCTCGTCATCAACTACGAACGACCAGTCCCCGACCGAGATCTCTGTACCCTTGAGGGAGATTGCATCGTCGCCGTCTTCGAAGCAGGACTGGAGAACCAGGTGAGCTGCGCTACCCTCGGCTGCCGCCCGACTGGACCCGGACTTGATCAGTCCTTCCTTGGCCAGCTTCTTGATAAGGTTGCGACTGCCAGAGCATGGCCGCCAACGGTGTGCAGAGGAAGCGCCCACTTCAGAGTGGAACTCTTCCTCCACCACCAACAGGTTACCGACCGTGTGGGACATTAGAGATCGAGCGCTGTCTTATACATGTCGAGCAGGGCTGCCTGCTCCTTCCGGGCGTTCTCGTCCATGGCCCGCAGCTTGATGATCATCCGCATGATCTTCACGTCGAACCCGGTGCTCTTGGCCTCGGAGAAGACCTCCGTAATATCAGCCGCCAGTGCCGTCTTCTCTTCCGTCAAGCGCTCGACGCGCTCGATGAAAGACTTGAGTCGTTCGGAGGCAATACCTCCAGAGTTGTCGCCTGTCTCTGCCATAGCTTCCCCCTACTTCTTCTTCTTCTCGTTGCTGTCGATGAAGGCGTCGATCAGCATCTTCGCCTGGGCCAACTTCTCGGCGGTGTTCAGGTCCCGGACACGAGCCACGCCCATGTCTTTCATCATCTGCTTGGCCTGAAGACCGGACAGCTTGCTAGAGCGGATCGAGTCATTGATGTAGGAGTTGAAACCCACACCGTCCAGCTCTTCGTCAGCCTCAGCCTTCTCGCCTCCGGCATCGGGCAGGTTGTCCACGGGATCACCGCTTTCTTCCTCACCAGGAATGGTGTCGTCGGGGTCTACCCGTTCCTCGCCGGTGCTGATCTGATCCTTCGGGGCCTCTTCGCCTGGGATTTCGTCCTCACCTGGGACAGCAGCCTGGTCAGCCTCGGCCATCTCAGCTTCAAGAGCAGCAGCAGCGGCCTTGACGAGGGCAGCTTCTTCCGCAGCCTTGGCAGCCTTCGAGCCAGCCTTGGGCCGTGTGTTCTTCGAGCCAGCAGGACGGCCGCGCTTCTTATCAGCGGACTTCTCTTCGCCTGGGATCTCGGCCTCGTTATCCGCGACAGCCTTCGCGCCCTCCTTGCCGGCCTCTTCCGCCAACCGCTCAAGGTCGCTCAGCTCAGCCTCGCTGTCGAACGCTTCCTTGGGCAGCCTCATGCCCAGGTTCTCGTAGCACATGGCACGAGCATCGAAGAGAAGACCACGGGTAACGTCTCTGTAGTCTTCGCCGTCGTGGATCGTGGCGTTCAGTTCTACCTCGGCCCCAGCCCCGCCGAACTTCTCCGGCTGGACCTTACGAAACCGCATGATGCGGACGTTAGTGATTGTCGGCATGTTATTCAGCCTCCTTGGGCTCTGTGATCTCGCGAAGCTTCCGCGCTACGCTTGCTGCGTGGCCGGCTTCACGCTTAGCGGCTTCGCCTGCCGCGACCGCTAAGTCAGCCTCTAACTTCTTATCCATGACGATCTGGAACTGCGCCTCATGCACCGCTTCCAGGTCATTGACGGCCTTGACCAGACCAGAGATGGCCTCAGCTACCGTCGTGGGCTTCTTTGTGAATCCAAACATCGTCACCTCTTCATGTTAGGGGAGGACTATACCATAACCCGCCCTGAAAGTCAAGAACTTTTTTTTATCCCATACGCCTGCCAAGCTTGACCCGTGCGGCAGTGAGCAGGTCGATCTGATACTCGCAGTCCGTCACAGGCATGTGGGCCTTGCCGGCGATCTCCTTCGTGGGAATGTGGTTCGATGCCGAGTAGCTGGCCTCGTTGACCACCGTCCGCACGTCGAAGCAGTTGTTGTAGGACCACGGTACGGTCAGCCCGTACATGCGAGCCAGATCGTCCATGATCGGGAAATCGAATACGTTCGGGCTGGCCCAGAACTTTGTCACCTCATGCGCTGCCGCCATAAGGATCAAGTCCCGGAACAGTTCCTCAACAGAGATCCGAAACTCTTCAGGCTCAAACGCCTCGTCGAAGGCATCCCGGTCCTGCAAAGCCCACCACTTCATGGTAGTCGTCGAGGTAGACCGGCCGTCAGTCTCCTGTTCGAGGATGCTAGGCTTGCGGTACAGGCGCTCGACCACCTCGTAGCTCAGCTCTTCGTGGGACGCAACATCGCCAGAGCGATACATCATCTGCATCTCGCTCTTCCATACCACGGCACCCAACGACAGCACCACTGCCGAAGGGATCGTGTCCTTGGATTCCAGGTCGATCATCATCTCATTCATAGCGTTCCTCCATCCTCATACTGTACCACAAACCGCCGGGTTAGTCAAGGACAAACTGCATGTAGGCAACGGGCTTCACGTACCTCTCAGGCTTGAACGCTCCACCACGGGCCGGATCGTAGACCTTACCCTTACGCCAGGCCACCCAATGCCACCCGTGCGGTGCCTCCACCTTAACAAGGCTGTTGTCGGGGATCGCCCGCCACATATCAGCCGTGGATGGGCGCTCATGCCACTGCTGACCCGGCACAATAGATGCGAAGGGTGGCTGCTTAATCCTCTTGAGCTGGTGCTTGGGCGTGCCGATGCCGGTGTACCCCAGCATGGCCGCCCCCGCCCTGATCATCTTGGTGTCGGTGCCGAAGGTAATGCCCTTCTTCCTCCAAGGGATGGCGCGGTACGCTGCCTCGTAAGAGACATCGCAGAGCATGGCGAGCGCCGCCACACCGCAGTCGTTCTTACTCTGCTGTTTCACGTATGCCATTACACCAGCCTCCGATCCAACGTCTCATACAAGTTGTGTGCCTTGTCGAGCACAACATTCAAGACCTTTTCGTTGAACGAGCCCGATACCAAAAGGAAACGAGCCAGCACATTGTCATGCTGGAGGTGGCGGTAAAGCCGCCCCACACACTGCTCATTCCTCCCGGATGTCCATGCAGGTTCAAAGAATACAGCGTTGCTGCAAGCTGACTGAAGTCCATCTACGCCCTCCATCGTGTCGAGCTGTCCGAGGAAGAGCCTTGGCAGGCCATGAATGAAACTGGCCTTGGCTTCTTCTTTCTGGGTGGTCGTCATGCCTCCCCGGTGAACAGCTACCCCATACTTACCCAGCGCCTCGATCACAGCATCCATGACCGAGTTGTGATGGGCATAGAGCACGATCTTCGGTACCTCTGCAATGTCGAGCAGCATCTTGACGTACTCAACACAGCGGGGCACCATAGCCTCTCCCATCTCGCGCCTCAACGTACTGACCGGTGTCCCATCCATAGTGAAGTCTGGGTTCCACAGATCCATCGGATCGAAGTCGATCAACGCTTCCCTGGCCAGCACCTCCTTGATAGCACCGTCCGGCTCGATGTACGTCATCTCGTAGCGCTTGTCCGGGAGCTGATCGAGAACATCCTCGGCCAGCCGGCGGACCATGAGATTACACCGAAGCCTGGCGTTCAGCTCGTGCAACCGACCACGTTCTTCGAGGTTCCTGAACAGCGGCTCCCCCGTCCGAGGGTCGATAGTAATCTCCTGCTTGGACGGGTTGAACCTGAAGCAGAACGGATCGTACGCCAGGTAGTCGATAGCCTCCCAATGAAAGCCCCTTGCCAGGGTGTAAGCCTCCCGAGGACGGTTGGGCAGGGCTGTACCAGTAAGCCCTACCATCCTGTCGATGTTGCGCCAGAGCCCGTTCTCGTAGAACTGTGTATTTACAGCGCCGCCGTCGAACACCGCCCTTGTCCGGGCAGCGTCCAGTGTCTTCATGTAGTGGGCCTCGTCGAAGACCCCCAAGTCAAAACGTGTACCACGGAGCGCAGCATGGATTCCGGGATTGCGCAACAGGTCATAGCTGACCACCGTGAAATTAGCCGTAGGATCAACCCCCTGGCTGCCCCTCATAATGATCTGTGTATCCGGCTCCAGCAACGTGGACCACTCCCGGATCTCCCTCGCCCACTGCTGGCGGATCGAGGCCGGGCACACGATCAGAACCCGGCGCGCATCCAGGGCGTTGGCCAGCAAGATTGCCTGGATCGTCTTCCCGAGGCCCATGGCATCACCGAGAAGACTGTGCCTCCGCCCGAGACAATACTCTACGCCAGCGTGCTGGAATGGCATCGGCTCCTTGGTAGGAGGATGCGGCGCAACGAAGCTTGTCTCCTGCGCCCAGCTACTAACGTAGTCCGTATGCAAGCCCGCCAACTTCTCACGAGCCGACCCGTCAGCCTGATCCCAGAACTCAAGCACCGCGTACGGGTTGAAAGCAAAACTGTCGCGGTCGTATGGGTCAGACGTGTAGTAAACCTTCGTGCCATCCGGACCACGGATCTTAGTCGAGAGTGTAAGGCCAGCGGACTTGGCGGCCTTGTCGTCATCGGTGAAGAGGACGAAAGCCTGCTCGGCCTCGTTAAACCTCAGCATCTACCCGAAGACGCCGTAGACGGTAAGACAGATGACCGCGACAGCCCAGAACATGGCCCACCACTTCGCCTCCACCCCATCGCTTCCGTTGCTCTCACACTTACCACAGCACTCCCTATCCCTCGGATCGCCGGGCACCCACTTTTCATCATCCTTCTTCATAGATAGCCTCCTGCGGTCCCCGCTTCTGATCCTGGTACTTGCCCTCGTATGGCTGCGTGGTTGGCTCGTCGAGGAAGTGGAACACGACCTGTGCCAAGGCATCCCCCGGCCTAATGATCTGGGTCTCGTCGCCGTGGTTGGTTACCTCCAGCGTGAGGTACCCGCACCAGCCTGGCTCGATCACCGTGTTCTGCACGGCCACGCCCTTACGTGCCCAGCTCGACTTGTCGTGGACCATCCCCATAACATTCCGAGGCATCTTGAACCTCTCCAAGGCGCTCACCAGCCTGTAGCTGTGGCGAGGGAGGTGAACACAGAGGGTGTGGCCCCGCATGTCTTCAGGCAGTCCGGGGTCGTCGTGTGCCTCTGGCAGGTCCACCCGCACGTCGTAGCCGGCGGCACTGAGTCCAAAGGTCTTGCCGTTGGCCACCGTCCGCTCGTGGAACGGGGTAACCATCTGGAACATCATGCAGTACCGGCGGATAGTCTGGGCGCTCAAGATCGACATCAGTCCCTCACAATGAAGTATGAGCCGGGGTCATGGTACTCGTGCTGCTGTGTCAAGATCCACTTCTCGGCATCAACCAGGCTGTCCCACTGACCGACGTAGCTGTACCGACCCTCGTCTTCCATCGTGGACGGCCGGAGCATGACGATGTAGGTGTACTTCTCGATCAACGGTGTCGTGATGGGCCTCGGCCCCAACATGTTCTCCAGGCCCTTCTCCAGGTCGTCATCCTCACAGTGGAAGATGTCCTGCTGCCGCCAGCCACCGAAGTGTGCGGCGCTATCAATGAGCTGGCACAACCTGCTGTCAGGGCTATCAAGCCACGCAAGAGACAGCAGACTGCACAGCTTCGGAATCCTCTTCGGGTCACGCATTGCATACTCCCTTGAAAGGTACGTCTAGCGGACGCTCGATGGTGTACCACTCACCACCCGCGTCCAAGACCTCTACGGCAATTTTCCTAACATCGTCTTCCGTGTGAAGGCGCACGTTCCGAAACGTATAACCCAGAGGGTCATAGAAGGCGTGCAGCTCGCGCTCACTCAGAGCAATGGTCTGTTCATCCGTCACGATACTTCTCCATCAATGCCTTGCGATTACGAACACGAAAGAAAGACAGAACGAACTCGTTCAAGTCGTTGTCGCACCGGTCGCACAACTGCCCATCGAGTTGCTCGGGCATGGAGCACGGGAAGAGGGTCCAGGTGTATAGCTTCCCCTTCGCCCCGCACCTACTGCATGTCGTGCGTGACTTCAAGATGCGATGCTCAAGATCTGAGCGTGAAAGTTCTGGCGCGGGCCAGCACGAGCGACGGACCCTTGAGCCTTGGCTGCCTTCGCGGCCTCCAAGAAGTGCTCCTTCTTGTCCGGGTCCTGCAACTCCAAGATCCTATCCATCATGTTACCAACGTCGTTGGGGTCGATGATGATCTCGTTGGTCCTGACCAGCGGCGCGCCGGCAAAGAGGAACGTGTCTTCGAATGTCTTCATCTCGGTGATCACTGTCGGCTTCATGTCTACGGGCGTAGTCTCATGACACCACGGTGGCATATGAACATGCTGAACACGCACGTCGGCCGTCGTCATCCAGTCGATGTAGAAAGGAAGGTACGCCCCCGGCTGACGAATGCCAGCGTAAGCGATATCGTAGTCTACCTCGTTGGTGACCCCCTTCATCCCGAGGCTCTTGTTGCGGAAAGCCAAGGCGAACCGGTGGGCCGCCATGTTCTGGTAAGCCTCGAACTCCCACCCGTGCTGCTGGAGGGTATAAGTGTCTGACTTAAACCCGGCCCAGCAGATCGGATGGGGCTGGCTCTGTACGAAGGGCGTCCCCCATTCCATCGGAGCGTCCTACAGGTTGGCGTCGGAAGAGATTTCCTGAAGCAGAGCACCATACTCCAACTCCAGGTTACGAACGATGGCCTTGGCCTTGCCGATGGCCCGGCGCTTGGTCTTCAGCTTCTCCTTCGCCTCCCTCAAGACTTCCTCGGCAACTTCCTGGTCAACCGTGGACTCCAGTTCCTTGATATCAAACATGTCATTTCTCCTTGTGAAAAAGGGTGTGTGGCTACGGGGTCTTGGGCTGGCCACACACAGCCCGTACACGCGCCCCGCTCACGTTCCCTATGGAGGGGAAACTTATTTGTCGAAGCAGACCAACCCGGCCTTGTTGGTGGCTGCTACAAACACGCACTGCTTGCCGGGGTTGGACCGAGGGGTGAACTCGTAGACCCTCATGTCTGTCCCGTCCGACTCGATGCGCGATACGAAGTCCGACTTGATCTGCTTGGTGTTCGGATCAAAGTAGGACCCGTCTTCGCAGCCAGCAAGAAGCATAGCTGCGAAGACGATTGCGATAGCCCCGCGCATTACTTACCCGAAGAGGGTACGTTGAGCAGGATGTTGGCGTCACTGCCCAGCATCATACGAGGCAGGACTCCGTTCCACTTCTGCGCCCGAATGTAGTCGTTGTAGAGCGGGGTCAACGTCGCGTCCAAGAGCAAGACACCCTCGGCACGGCCGGTGTACTCCGTCAAGACACGGAACGACTCGGCAGCCGCCTGGAGCCTGGTCTTCTCGGCGAGGGCTGTTGCCTCGACCGTGATCTGGTATGCCGCACCGTCAGCCCGTGCCTTCACGGCATCGCGCTCCGCTTCAGCCGACTGCACCAACTGCTGGGCCACCAACTTCTGCTGGACCAGAGTGTGCTTCTCGCGCTCGGCATCCTCACGGGCCTTCTCCTTGGCCAAGATGCTCTGCATGTAGGTCTCGGGCAACGTAATGTCTTCGAGCTGCGTCGTGTTGACCGTGATGGGCAAGCCCTCCATGGCCACCCGGATCTCCTTCTGGATCTCCGCAACAACCTTCAGCCGCTCCCGAATGAGCTGGTCCGCCTGGAACCGAGAGATCGCAGCCTTAGCTGCCGACCGCAGACGTGGGTCGAGCACACGACTCTCGAACTGAGCAAGCCCCCCGTACCGAACGTACAGGTTAAGAGCTGCTTCCTTGTTGACCGTCCAGTTGATCGAGACGACAGCCGTGGCCGGCAACTGGTTGGCCGTGGCTACGGACATCTCTTCGACGTTCTTGCGCTCGCGCACTTCGAAGGTCTCGGTTGTCTCGATGAACGGGATCTTGAACTGAAGGCCAGGGTTCTCCTGACGGACAGCTTCACTGAACTTCTTGACGACCGTGATATGGCCCTCGGGGACAGTGTAGAGACCGGACCATACTGTCAGCAACCCGACGAAAGCCACGGTGCCCAGCACACTCCACTTCACGATACGCACCAGCTTCTTCTTGCTGCTGGCCGCACGCTCTTCTTCGTAACTCATGGTGTATTCTCCCTAGCAGGTGTAGTCGTGGACCATGACCCTCGGGTCATCATCGCCACGCAGGATCATGGCACGAGTGGCCATGAACGAATGGTGGTACTTGTCCACCAGCTTCACTCCCTCGATCAGCACGTCGTTACGCCAGCCGGCGGTCGCGTGCTTCTCTTCGAGTGGACGGTCCACTACATAGTAATGGATATCAGTCTCGGCCGGGCAGAGGTTGCGAACTGCCCTCCTGTCCTTCGCATGAAGGAAGGTGGCATCGGCCACGGTGTTCAGCCCGGCCGTCACCCTGGCCTTAATGAGCAAAAGAAATGCGTTTTCTACTGCCACGTTAGCGGACTGGTCGCGGAAGTCTCCGGTGAACTCCTGGCGCAGATCGTCCGACGAAATGTAAGACGACTGAGGCCAAGTGAGGTCTCCGTCCCCCGACCCATAAAAAAGACTGCGAGCGAAGGAGGTCTTGCCTGCACCAGCAGGGCCGATCATCATAGAGAGATGGCCCGCTGGGCAGTCAACGTCGGCACCGAGATCCCACTGGCCGTTATCGTGGCGCAGCAAAGTGATCCCCCGCCTCTTCCACATTTCGCACACCTTCGGGCGGTCATCCACCACGAAGCGCACGTCGTATCCCTTTGCAATGATGGCGTCCAGGAACTCTTCCTTCACAACATCATCTGGACGGTAGTCACCCTCCGCACGCATGATGACGCCTTCGACCTTCTCCAAGAATGGGCGGGCGTAGAGGCCCAGCCACTCTTCCGTCTCCTTGCGGTGGGTATCGGGGCGGGCAGTGAAAGCGAACAACTTAACTGCGCCCTGATTGACCAGGGGATGGTCTCCCAAAAGAGAAGCCAGCAAGCATACATCACGGTACGGCGGGTCGTTGACCATCTCGTCGTAGAAGGTATCCCAATCCGACCATCCGCCAGTGACGTGGTGGCGGCGGTGCTCAACATTGGACAGGGTACCGTCGATGTCGAAGATGATGGTATCCATTGCGCGTCACTCTCCTGGTTTACATGACACCCTCCATGGTTGAGGGGAAAAAAGTCAAACCCTTACTTGATTTCGCATAGTACCATAAACCGCCGCCAAAGTCAAGAACTATTTTAGTTCGAGGTGTTCTCCCCATGGACCGGGCACCAGCTTGCATCGGGCAGTCCGACCTCAATGCAGCAGCACCTCACAGGCTCCGGTGGTTCGTATGGCTCCGGTGGTTCGTATGGCTTCGTGTGCTCGTACAGCAGCTCGTCAGTAAGGATGGATTCCTCCCACGCTGCGAACTGATCAATCCACTCGTCCTCGTCCAACTCCATGGGGAAGAGGTGCTCGGTGGGACCGTCCCTCACCCCGCGACTGTCCATCCAATACTCAATGAACAGGGTGATCTTCGTCTGCTTGCGGCTCATGGCCTCTATCAAGTGCATCAGGACTACTCCTTTTCTCTCGGTATGGGGTAGACCCTCTCTTTGGGGAGGGGCTTCATATGTGCATCTGCGATAAGAAAACAGGACCCATTTGGAGCGTGGGAGGTGGCGTCTTCTCCAATAGCACGCGCTTCCCGAACACTGTTTGCAAAGGCATAGACATCATCCTGGGAACACTCATAAGGATCGGACACCAAAACATAGTACATCAGTGATACCCCGCTTCAGATATTGAGACGACTCGTTCTCCAGGTTTACGATCAGCATTGGCTCTTCCAGCAGCCCAATACCAATGATTGTCATCTTTTTGCAGCTTGGCAGTAAGTGCAGCTCGCCTGTAAGTCTCTCGGCCGCTACTGTGCTGTCGCTTTGCGTACGTGACTACAATCCTGATAGTCATCTTGCACCTCGTCACCTAGGGCTGCAATAGCTCGGCAGTGGTCGATCAGCAGGGCAGAAAGGTCGGCCTTCGAGACCAACGCCTTCTTGCCCCGCCCATCGGCCGCCTTATGCAAGGCGTCAAAGGTTCGCAGCGGCAAGGATAGCTTCAATCTCTTCGTCAAACCCCACCTCCATTTCCTCGTCGATCAGGCCCGCGATGCGGTTCGAAAATGCGAGCGGCGTGTGCTCGTTGAACAGCTCTTCTACTTCCCGTGGCTCATTCATCAGAACTCTCCACTTTCCTGGGCGTCGTCGCGGGCGGCGTCTACCATCACGTCGGCAGCCTCCAACCCAACGAAGGCACAGAACTGGTTCCATGTCAGCACCAGCGCCTTGTCCCACTGTTGCGGCTGCAATCCGGACTTGACCACCGGCACATTAACTGTTATGGTAGCCAATTCGAACTCGGCAGCCTCGGACGGCCAGCCCCCGTTGCTGGGGTTGTAGTTGGCAGGGCTAGACGAGTTGGTGCAGGTGAGACCGATGACAAACTCCGTCTCCTGATACGTGTCTTTGGGACCGCAAACTTCAACCATCTGCGTGCTCTCGAACTCTACTCTCATGGGACTGTCTCCGATTTCTGACCTGATTTGCGAATTATACAGGAGACCGCCGCGAAAGTCAAGAGAAAAGTGCTGTTATTTTTTGGGTCGGATCGAAAAAAAGGTTTGACTATCGCGGCAGAGTATGGTATAAGGATTTCAAACTCAGTTAATGGAGGTAGAGGAATGGCGACAACCAACGTAACCCTGATCGGAGTGGCCGCGATCTTTGATGTTCATCCTAGGACTATCGTGCGCGCACTGACCGGACAGCATAACACCTATTGGTACGAGGACATCAACGAAGACATCTTCGCCGTAGCAGACATCGCCGCAGCCTATAACATGTCGGCGGCAGAACTTGGCCGCTGCATCGAGGGTCGGGACGAGCTGATCAAGCCTGATGAGGCGGCCGTGCTCCTGGGTATCCAGCCACGCACCTTCCGTGATCGTGTCCAGTCCGGCAAGTACCGGAAGGTCACGAACGGAGGCGTCGTGAGGTATCTCAAGTCGAAGATCATCTCTGACAAGATCGCTCGGGAGTAATCCATGCCTACTCCCATCTCACGCTCTGAGGCACAGGCCGCAGGGCTCACCCACTATTATACACATAAATCCTGTAAACACGGACACTTGAGTAGGCGTTATGTCGCTAACGGACAATGTGTGATCTGTGCGCGAGCCAACGCCCTCAATTATAGAAACCGTGATCGCCAAAACTATAACTCAAAAATGAGAACATATCGGAAGGGAAACCCGCAATTACGTAAGAGAGAACAACTGCGAGCTAAAATGTATGCACCATTATTTAAAAAACAACATCAAATTCGACTAAAAAAGGTATCAGAAAATCCCTTCATGCCCGAAAATTCTTTATTTCTCGCTAGGAGGATGGTTCACGGATCTAGGTCAAGAGCAAAACAGAGAAAAGTGTTACATACTATCTACGCACAAGATATTTTACCACTCCCTTCACACTGTCCAATCCTCGGAGTAGAATTAAGTTATGGACAAATATCACACAGAGGTCGCTCCTGCCACGCGAGTCTTGACGAGATTATTGTAGGCGAAGGATATGTCCCAGGGAACGTAGCTATTATTTCTATACGAGCCAATACACTTAAAAGCAATATCACCTTAAGCGAAATAGCACAACTCTATAAATATATAGAAAGAAAACCCGATGACTGATCGTACCCGTCTTGAGCTTGCGATCTGGATGGCCGCTAAGGGTTTCGATGTCTTCACCGTCAAGCCCGGCCTCAAGACCCCCCTTCACGGAAACTCCTGGTATGCACGCTGCACCAGGGACCCCGCAGTCATCGCTGACCGCTTCGAAAAGACCGAAGATGCTAATTTTGGGATTTACCCAGGCGAGGATCACGTTGTCCTCGACCTCGACATGGGACCCAGCAAGAACGGCATCGGGATCTTCGATGCAATCTGTCAGGAGAATGGGCTCGACGGGTTCCTCGACCTCAACACCTTCACGGTGGCCACACCGAACAACGGCTACCATCTCTACTTCAAGGCCCCCTACCCCTGCGGCATCGCCAACGAGTTCCCCGATGGGATCGACGTGCGGGGCACCAACGGCTACGTCGTAGGACCTGGCTCCAAGCTGGCGAACGGCAAGGAGTACCGCATCCTCGACCCGGACGCTGAGATCATGGACCTCCCGGACTGGCTCGTGGCGTACATGCTGCCGCCAGGGAGGAAGAACCCGAAGGCTCACGAGCTGATGCCTGGCGTCGAGTGGGACATGGATGTCAGTGTTGACCGCGCCCTCGAATGGCTGAAGGTCCGTGAACCTGCTACTGAGGGTCAGGCCGGTGATGACTGGACGATCCAGACCGCTCTCATGTGCCGCGACTTCGGGCTGTCGGAGGAAAATATTCTGTGGGCTATGAATGAAGATTGGAACGGCCGCTGTGACCCGTCCTGGGGTGACGACGAGTTGATGCACAAGATCAAGAACGCCTTCACCTATCCACAGAACCGTCCCGGCTGCAAGTCGCCCGCGTTCTCTGTTCACTGCATCCAGACGGTCGCCGGCATGGGCGTTTGGGAGAAGTACACTACGCCGGAAGCCATCGCTGAAATGCTCAAGCCGACGCACACCCTCCGCCTGGTGGTCAATAACACTGACGGCATGGACGAGGTGCCCGACGAGGTATTCGATGACGAGCGCGACCCTGTGACCGGTGAGCCAGCGGGGTCCTTCCCTTGGTACTCGTGGAGTGCCTTCGCAGCACTCGACACCGTTCGTGAGTACGTCATCAACGAGTGGCTGCTGGCACACCAGATCACCCACATGGTAGCCGTGCGTGGCACCGGTAAGTCCACCATCGCTCTCGACATGGGTGCTCACATTGCTTGTGACAAGGATTGGTGTGGCGTTCAGACTGCGAAGGGCTGGAAGGTCATCTACATTTGCGGCGAGGATGTCGTAGGTATGGTGACAAACGTCCGGGCATGGGCCAAGTACCATGACGTGGCTCCGACCGACGACAGGTTCCTGATCGCCGCAGACGTAATCTCGCTGACCGACGAACACCGCCTCGACATCCGCATCAAGGAGATGGTTGATTGGGCTGATGGTGCGCGCTGCGTCGTCATCCTCGATACCTGGCAGCGTGCGACTATGGGGTGGAGCAAGAACGATATGGAGGCCATGGAGGCAGCAGTGACCCGCGCTGAGAGGATCGCCACCTATCTGAATGGCCCCCTGCTTAGCCTCGTCCACCCTCCCAAGGACGGCCGCATGACCGTGAAGGGTGCCGGCGAGCAGGAAGACACGTCGGGTGGCATCTACCACCTCGAACAGGGTAACGGCGTCGTCAGGTTGCAGGTCGAGCGCATCAAGGGTCCAGGCCGGGACAACTATGTAAAGTTTGCTCACCCCTTCGAGAAGGTAGAGATCGGCAAGCTGGATCAGTTTGGTAACCCCATCTCAGGCATCGTGCCTCTCTCTAGGGGTGGTAGTCTTGATGAAGGCACCCAGGCAAGCAAGGACCGGAGTAAGAGGGAGCTGGACGCTTGGGCTACGGCTATCGAAGGGATCACTAAGCAGTCCCTCGGCCGCTACTCGAACCTCTATGATATGGGTGACACGACCACTATGCTCATCTCCAAGGTTGCCAAGTTCCTTGGCTCCGTGGGCGAAAATGTGGATGGCGACGGAGCCGCAGCCGCAGACGCACATGCCTTCTTGAACGATTGGCTGGAACCGTTGACAGAGTTTCTGACCCAGCCCCTCAAGGAGGCTACGGTATTGAGGGACCTTCAGGGACTCTTCGAAACCACTGTGGCCAAGGGTGGCGCGGACAAGACTGGCACAGCCGAGACCGGTAGCACCATGCACTTCAAGCCTGTGCTGAAGGGTAACAAGCTGAGTCCCAAGCGGCAGTTCACAATCGAACCCCCTCCCACGCCCGAAGATCCATAACCGAAAAGTGTGATCGTTTTTCTGAAAAGTTGGGTTTAGAAAACTGACCAGGCCGGCGGTGCTTGAACATAAAGAGAGGGGGGGCCGGCGACGTACATGCCGCAAAACCCCCCACCTCAAAACCGCCACCAATTCTTTTAAGAGGGTATCAGCCTCCCCTCCAAGGCCATGGCTAGAGGGTTATCAAGAAACGACCGGTAGCCAACCCCGGCTCAGCGATTTATTCCTCAATCTCGCGCAGACACCTCCGGGCCGCCGTAACCGCCTCCTTAGCGATCTCGTCGGGGTCCAGGGCCTCTCCGTAATCCTCACACAGCTTTTCGGCCGCAGCGCCGGCACCGATCAATACCGCCTTCAAGAAATCGCTCTCATTGGCGTAGCGGTCGAGATCGACGTGATACCGGTTATGAAGCTTCCCGGTCGCCCGGATAATGGTCGAGGCGACCATGACGCGCAAAAAGTGCGTCCCATCCCGGCGCTTGTAGACGGAGACCGTTACCGGCGTACTCCGGCCACAACGCAGTTCGCGAAGACATTCGCCGTCATAGCGGTCGCCGACGGATCCTTCCTCGGCAATTGCGAAAGGGATGTCCCCCGTGATAATCGACTTACCCGTCATCTGGATCTCCTACTGGCACCTTGGCCAAAATCTTGGCGCGGAACTCCTTGCGCTCGCGGTCGGTGGTGCCCGCCTTAAACTTGTTCTCAGCGAGCTGCATCTGGACGTTCGCATTGCCGGGGTCCATATTACTGGAGTAGACCCGGAACATCTGCTGCACGAACTCCAGCTCCATTGCAGAAAGGGTATAAGCGTTCTTGCTGTAATCCAGCCACGCATGGTGGCTAATAGGAAACTTCAGCTTCACGAACTTCTCGATCACGTCGGCGTAGGCCACGATCTCCTTCTGGGCGTTTTCGTCCGTCCGCAGCTTCAGGAAGTGAAACAGGTTGTGCAGGTCGATCTTCCAGATCATCACCGTGTAGGTGTTCAGCGGCAGGACGCCACGGGCCAGCTCGCGAGCAAGATCATATTCGTCGATCAGGTCTTCGTAGCTGTTATACGCTTCCTGATTCCGGTCCCGAATCATCCGACGCATCGCAGTAACCTCGTGGGACCAATACCCATTTTCGTCCCGGCCCTGCTTGTTGCTGGTACTCTGCGGCTTCAGTTCCTCCTTCGCAGGAACAAACATCTCGGCCGGGAGCTGCGTGTAACGCGCAGACAGCTCGTTGACATTGGCCGTCCGGTGCCTGATCCACTGGCGCGCCACGAAGATCGGCATCTTGACTTCGAACAACATCTCGCCCATCTCGAACGGGCTGGTGTGCTTGTGCCGCATGAGGTAGCGGAGCAACTGCGCTTCCTGTGTAGGCGTGCGCGGGGCTCCGCCGATCATCCCATAGGAGATGCGAGCGGCCCTCGAAATGCTGGCGTCGGAGCCCATGACCTCGTGCAGGATCACATGCCCGTGGTCGAGCACCTTAACTGCAAGTCCCTGCTGCACGTCAAGCACCCTCGTCGTCCTTCGTTGTCTGCTCGCCCACTGGCGAAAAAATAACGCTGGTCACCTCTGAGATGTCACCGACCTTCTCAGTCTTAGCGAACAAAATCTGTACGTTGTTCGCATCGGCGTGTGTCGCCAATGCCCCCAACAACTCCTGCCACTCCTTAACGTCCATTAGCCCATCTCCCTCAAAATGTCATCCGCCTGAGACATAAGGCCGTCAGGGGATTCCTGGATTTCCTTCAGCTTAGCGATGCAGATTGCCTCCAGCATGTTCTTCATCGTGTTGCGTTCCTGATAGAGACGATCAACAACTATCCCCTGGTGGATAAGCCTCTTACGCTGCGCCTCAACCACATGCTGTAGCGCGGTCAATTCCTCTTCAACTGTCCTGGGTTCCGACTCCACGATCAATCTCCCTCCTATTCAGCCCTTCGCCGGGATGATGCCAGAATAATAGTTGGCGCTGACCTTCGTCAGGCTCGTGATAAAGAACGCAACCTTACGCCCGCCCTGGGACGTGTGGTTCTCGAAGTAGTACGTCTCGTTCGGGCTAATGCCGTTCTCCCTCACCTTCTTTGCGAACGCCTCCCAACTGGCCAGTGAGATCGTCGCCTGCACCGGGTTAGGGTCTTCACCGGTCCAGAGCGTCAGAACTACCACGTTCTGTGGCAGGTTATCGACGTTCACACTCTTAGCTTCAGGCTTCAGGGGCATCTGCTTCTCCGATCTTTTCGTTGATTTCCAAAATGGGTTCCATGGACTCGGCCAGGAGACGCTGCACCCGGCGCTCGGTCTCAATGCGCTGCCGGCGCTTCGCCTGCGACTTAGCGTACCGCAACATCTGAGCAGAGACCCCCCGGTAGATCGGGGCCAGCACAGCCTTACGCCTCTTGACCATCGTGACCTTGGTAGTGTCGTCCGGCAGCTTGGTCTCAACCGGCTCCTTGACAATCTGAATGACCGGGTGCTGACCAATTGGCTTAGGCATATCCCAGATCGGCCGGCCCTTCTTGTCGGTCTCGGGCGCAAAGGTAACGGGGTCGCGCACCAACGTGGCGAGCGGCCAGACCTTCGTCAATGGCAGTGCGTGCTTCCTCACTTGAACATCTCCTTCACCCAACAGGCCAACAGCCACGGCCAGGCGACCAACATGAACAGGAAGAATGATACCGTCACCTCTTCCTTATACATCCTGTGATGCCCGATCATCCCGATCTCCGCACAGAGGGCACCAAGGGCAATATATGCAAAAACCCAAGTCACGGCTTCCTGTCCTGTGAAAACCCCTTCGGCATGTAGCTGAACAACTGCATCGGTGCAAAGTTGCCGTCCTTGCTCCAGTCGTTCTTCCACATGAACCACGAGAAGTTGTGGCGTGGTGATGCCTTCTCGGGCGCGTCCGGATCTCCGTAATCCCACCTCGGCCGTGTTGTAAGCACGATCTCACCGAAGTAGTGGTCGCAGCTCCCAAACATATCCCGCCGCCCCTTGGCCGACCGAAACTCCGACCGGAGCAACATCGCCATGAAGTCTACGCCGTCATCGAAGAACGAGAGGCCGTGACGAATGAAGTCGTCGGCAATCCCCTTCCACGGATCGTTATACGGCGGGTTAGTAATGATCGCGGTCGCCGGATGTCCGCCAGTCACAATCGGCAGCTCGAACTCGTCGAGGAAACTACGCTCGTGGCCGGTGCCAATGTCTTCGTCAAACTCACTCATGTCGATGTCGGTCGAGTAGCAGATATGACCGTTCGCGATGATGGCCCTCGACATGTCCCCCCGGCCAGCAGCGGGCTCCCAAACGAACTGAGGGATAAACTGGCCTGCCAGCCGGAACAACTCGTTCGTCATCCACGGATGGGTCCAATAGCGGTCGAGCGGGTTGCGCTCAAAGCCGCTGGCAACCATCTGTGGATCGGACTTAGACATTATCAGTCTGCCTCGTCTTCGCCGCGTACAAACTGCTGACCAATCGCCATTCCGTACTGGTATGCCAACGTCTGGATCTTACCGGCCTGACGGCTCTCGTCCACCAAAGGTGGGCATTCGATGACCTTCACGTCGTTCAGCGTCTCCAGCGCGGAATCGTCCCAGCCCTTCCACCGGAACCGGCCTGTCTTCGAGAACGCCATGCCCATCATGATCCTCTGGGGCAGCTCCAGCATGTCAGCGCGAACTTCGGGCTTGATGCAGGTGACTGGCCCAGGCTCCGGGAGTGCAGCCTGGATCTCTTCGTAGTTCCTGGCGTCCACGGGATCGGGCTCGATATCACGATCGATATCCCCCTCTTCCAGACCCGCCATCTCAAGCTTGTCCCACGCCTCGTTGAGGGCTACCTCGGTGTTCACGTCGCCCTTACAGTATGCGACGATCCGCTGTTCTACCGCAGAGAGGTCCATGTCGGCCGCGTGCTCGGCCTCGGTCCATGGCGTCTCAACCGGCACCATCTTCAGCAATGGGTTCACCCACCGAAGGTTCCGAACCTGTCCGCGTGGCGCGATCACCATGACAGTCCCGTCGTATGAGATCTGCACAGCCTCGTCAGTGTTGTTGAGGACGTTGTAGCCACCATCAGGGATCGTCACAGAGTACCAGTGGGACCCGAAGAAGAACACCCCCGGCACCCTGCCGTCGTCGTCCAGGAAGCGCTCGAAGGACATCCCCTCCACCTGGAAGCGCATGTAGTGGCGCGGGTTGTTGCCGCTGTAGTTGACGGTTCCAATAGCCAGCAGTGCGGAAGGCTTAACGTGCCTCCGGATCTCTTCCTTCGAGAAGGACGCAGGGTCCGCCCTCGGGAAGTCAACCGGGTTACCATCAACGTCCCTGAAGAGCGTAACCTTGGCATCCCCACCCTTAAGATGGATCTCACCGCACGGGTTCTTGTTCAGGGGGAGTTCAACCAGCCTACGCTCGCCGGGCTGGGCACTGAGACCTTCCTTGACGAGATCTGCAAAGGTCTTCGGGGTGTCGCCTGGATCGACTACCACCGGGGGCTGATGCCCGTATGTCTTCGGGTCGAATGGCCCAGGGACCGTCCGATTGCGCGCCTGCTTGGCTGCGCTGTCTGAGAATACAGGGCCACCGATCTTGACCGTCATGAAATACTTGTAAGGCTCCTTTGCGTCCCTGTCGCACTTGTAGCCACCATTCTCACCTTCGGGATCGAAGTCCTGCTTGATCCTGATGTTGTCGATGATACTCATTTCGGCTCTCCTGTCATCCTTGCGTTCATCTGCTTTGCGAGCTGGCGCTTGTAATCGGCGATGTACTTGATGACGACCTTTTTCGGAATGATGATGTCGTCGTCCTTCTGCTTATCCTGCCGCCCGGCGACCACTTCTTCAGCGCCTAGCAAGTAGCCCAGAGCCCCCATCATCATGGCCCAATGGCACGCCAGCTCCATCTCACCAGCGCGCAGTGCGACCCAGAACTTGGGGTTAGAACTCAATTGAGAACTGTGCCCTCGGGCACACTTTCGTCCGTCTTCTTCTCTTCCTCTTCGTCGCCGCGTGCCTGCTTGAGCATAGCCGCCAACGGATGCTCGGGCACCGCATGTGTGGTAAGAGCCACGAAGCCCTCGTTGATGTAGTTGCCCTCGATATGCCAATTGGGCTTGTCCCAGGACGCATCGGCATCGACGCCGGCCGCATTGCAGAGCGCCGTCCACATGACACGCTGCCCGTCCTTGAACCTCGCGTGCCTCTCATTCATATCCTTTTGATGCGCTTCGTGCGCTGCCTTCATCTCGACCTGGAAACTGGTGAGCATGTCGAGGTACTTCCGCGCAACCTCATGAAACTCAGTCGGGATCACGAAATACTCAAAACCCTCTTCGTCATAGGGACTAGTCATTCTTCGTCTCCTTCGTCGTCGTCGGGTTCAAACATGATAGGAGCTGTGGAAAGCACGGCAGTGCGGACACCCTCGAAAAGAACATTGGCTGCGTCGAAGGTGTCGAGACTACTATCTGTGTCGAAACATCCCCTGAACCACCTCCGGGCGTAGCGTACCGTCTCGTTATGTTCATGTGGCTTCACCGTAAGGTTGGTATATCCAAGGGAGTCCAGAGTCAGCCGTGCAGCACGTTCCCGCCAGAGCCGTTCCTCACCGGAGACCGGTGGGTTCGCATCGCGGAAAGCCTTCTTAACGGGCAGTGGGACCGTGGTAATCATCGCCAGGCGGCGCGTAGACATTGGTTATCCCTTCATGGGCATCCCCTCGTCCTTTGGCTCTCCCTCGGCCGTATCCTCTTCTTCTGTATAGATATGCTTTTCCATGATTACTGTTGCATTGGGGGTACCGGACGCGATAGCGCCGTGGGACGAAGTGACTTGACATGTGACCAGACGCCAGCCGTCCTTGCTGTACTCATTCAGCAAGCGCTCCAGCTCGGTCACCGGTTCTGAAAACGAAAGATACTTCATGTCACCCTTATACCATAGCCCGCCGCAAAAGTCAAGAGAAAAGTTAACTCGGGTGGTGCGGCGAATAACATGCCTGGTGGTCCCGCTCACCCACGTCCAGCTCCTTGGCCGCCGGCTTCGGCTCGAACAGCTCTGCCCGCAGATCCATGAAACCGTTCGGGAGGCCCTGATCGTTCCGGTAGACCATAAACCGGGCGAACTGTGACGGCCGGCAGACGATCCAGAAACCCTCCCCCGACCTATCGAAGAGGCCGTTCGCCTCCACGCGGTCCACGTCGAACGCCTTCCGCAACACCGTAGCCATAGCCGCACGATTGCCCTCCTTGTAGTATTTGGCTCCGATATAGAACCGCACACGATCTTTGCTCATAGCCATCTCCTTATCCTCCACATGGATGTTCTGAACGAGGGTGACCGGATCAGTGTGCCCCACCTCCATCACGTCCTTGAAGGTCCGCGTGACCATGTAGCGCCGGGCATCATGGATATCAGAGCACCCCACCTCGACCACGGCACCCTGGAAAAGGTTGCGCCAGTCGATACCGGTGAATGTTGCCTTGACGGCCAGCGAGTTAAAGTCCGGGTTGTTCGACTTGATCGTCACGCGCACATCGCACGCTTGACGATTGGGCTCATAGGCAACTACCCCAAGCAACCTTTCAGTGACTTTCATCTGACTTCTCCTTGTCCTTGTAGAAAATGTGGCCGCCGAGATGACAGGCGGGAACGATATACCCCCTGGCCCATCCCGGCATCATGTAGTCGGCGTGGAACCAGAGGACCACTCCGCATGGTCGTTGACCGCTCGTTGCAATCTCAACTGCAAATCGAGCGCGGGTGATTTCCCGCTGCGTGTAATCCCGGAGCGCAATTGACATGCCCGAGAATTGGTATGGCTGTCGGATGACGGCTTCGAGGCTGCTGGGCCAGCGGGAGTCCACCACCCTATCAAGGGCCACTCCAGCGACCGCGACCATGCCTTCAACCGGCTCATTGTTCGCCTCCTGCAATACCATACGGGTGAGCACTTCTGCTCTTAAGAGCGGCTTAAGGGAGTTAGGATGCTCTTGAGCGCACACGGGGCTGGTGAAGATGATCATCGCCGCAACGACGCCGACAACCCACGCGATCCAATAGCAGACTTTGTGGAACCTCAGCGACTTGCCCTGCTCGTTATACAGGTCGTGCCACTGGTTGTTCAGCGCCCTCTTCTCTTTGCCAAGCTTGACGTATTCCTTCTCATAATCCATCACGATCTCCATCCCACAGCTTCAGGGCGTAGATCGCGCTCTTGACCGTACGTGGACCCTGTGCCAGGCACCGGACGCAGCGATAGAACCAGTACCCCTCCCCCTCCACCAGGATAGGCTCGTGGCGCTTGCAGAAGGGGCACTGGCGCGCGATCATGCCAAGTACTCCAGCTCTGCTGTGGTTTCAACGTAGACCATAGCACCGCAGATCTTCGGGTGGCCGTACTTCATGATGCCAAACATCCCCGGCTCGTTAGCAACGAAGGTCACGTCCCAGCAATTAATTTTGTTCTGCTTGTCGTCTTCGATCTGAATCCAGATCGGGGGCTTGCCCTTGCTGAACCCACCCCGAACCTCCCGATGAAGACGCTGGTTCTCCTGGAGCGTCTTCACGTCCACAGTGAGATACTTGGTAGGCCCTTCCGGGAGCACCTGGATGGTCGGTGCGGTCACAGCACGATCCACTGCGAGAACATGATACCCCCCGCCATGATATTCCAGACGGTCAGTCCCCAGATGGTATTCATCAGAAAATCTTCCTGGTCCATAGCTCTCTCCTATTCGTGCAGGGTGAGATGGGATACGGCCTTGCGACAGACGGCCTGGAATCCGAAGACATAAGCGCACGTCCGCATAGGCATCAGATGGGTGACGCTGCCGTCCTTAACCGGGTAGCTGGGGTCGATCACCCAGCCGGCGAGGACACTAGCCTTCAGGTAATCCTGGGCGAAGTCGAGCGCACGAATGATCTGGTTCTCGCTCCCACCCAATGTGATCGTCGTCCCGAAGTCCTGGTCGGTCTGCTTCTGCCATTCGATGTACCGGCTCCGCAGGATAAGAAGCGGGGTCTTACGAACGTGAGCCTTGAGCGCACCATAGGCGTGGTTGGACTGTGCCATGGCCTTGCCTGGGTTCAGGCTGTCCATGTCAGTGCGCATCAACAGGTAAGATACAATCATTAGAACCTCTCCTGGAGTCCGAGATAACAGGTGTTGGCCGAGGACGGCTCGATGATAAGCCCGGCCACTCCGCCGTGAACGTAGACCCGCTCGCGCTCAGCGTCCAAACGGAAGTCGATGTAGTTGGCCCAGCGGCGCTCCTGGCGCACCTGTGGATAGATCCGGAGCGCCTGACTATCTGGCAAGGGCTGATCGTTCTCGTCGCCGATGCTGATGCCGTGGAAGGACGACAAGAGGACCTGGGGCGGTGGGTTGCGTCCGCTCTTACCGAACAGCCGAACCCTCTGCCTGTCGAGGTCGTCGATGTTTGCATACAGCATCTCGATATGATGGCGCGCCCACTTGGGCAGTTTCGCCATCTCTTCCTCATTCAGCGTCTTCATGTCAGACCTCCAGAGCCATCATGGCGAGGTTTGCAAAGAACTTGCGCCTCGGTGTCATCACAATGCAGGTGTCATATGCCCCCGCCTTGATCAGCGTAGGCGAAGGGGAGAACTTGTCGAGCACCATAAGGGACCCGCCGGATGCGACATAGTGTCCCCCCTTCTTCTCCATCAGGCGATTGATCAGACAGAGACCGAACACACAGTTGTCTTCGTCGATGATGAAATGGGGGACGCCAAGCTGCCGACACAGCTCGCGAGACAAAATGTGCAGCGCATCACAGCCGTTCTTAGGCTCCCCGGTGTACTCGCATACCTCGTGATCGAGCATAAGATTGTGACGGAGCGCCTTCGAGGTGTCCGAGTCCTGCCACCGTGTATAGGACTGGTAAGTCTTGTACTCCGGCATTGGCACAGTCCGCCGCCTGTTATTCCCCCCGGTCTTATCCCCCGGCTCTGTTTGGATCGGTGGCTTTACGTGTGCCTTTTTCAGCTTGCCGTTAAGAAGATCCTTACGGCTGGGCCACTTATTGCCGGAACGGTTCTGAACCCAGATATCAAGGATCTTACCACCCTTGCTCAGGTAAGGAGCGAGGTTAGACTTCTGATTAATAACCCAATCCTCCAAACTGCCGTCAGGCATCTTAACAGTGCAGAAATGCTTCTTCAAATCGCGTTTGGCGTTGTTGCACAGCCTGCAACTCGGGTAGTACCGTGCAGCACCTTCCCTCTCTGAATTACTAAGCGCAAACTCAGCTATCGGTTTTGTTTCACCGCAAGAGGTGCATATCTTCGGCTCAGTCATCTCAGTCGTCATCGACTTCTCCAATCTTGCGACGGCGCTTGTCTGTGATCTTGCCGTCCTTCTCGATGTAGCCGATGATGTTCCGCCGGCTGTCCCTGATTTGAATACGCCGGCCGTGGCCTGGATCGTAGAAGTCCCCCACCTTGACGCGCCGCTCGTTCGTGATGTCGTAGGTCTCCGCTGCTTTTGCAGCTCCATAGTAAGTGCAGCTTAACAGTAAGGCGAACAGACAATACACCCACGGGTGCGGCGCGCCGATGTACGGGTGGACCTTCCGTCCAAGGCGACGACCCCACCACGCCTTGCACCTCTTGTTCTGCATCTCCATCCGCTCTTCGGCGGTCACGCTGAGCACCGGGCGGTACCGCGCCACGTAGGCATCGCGGTCGTCCTGCTTGAGGTCCTGCTCCAGATCCCTGAGAAGCCATACAGCGCCGGTCCAGTCCTGACGGTCCTGGTTCTTTTTGCGCCAAGCGACATTCTCCAGGAGTGGCCAGTTGTTTTTCGGCTTCCCATTGATCTCGTCGAGGCACATGATCATCGTCACTTTCGACCACCATGCCAAACGCTTCGGACGATTACTCGCGATCTCAGCGGGCGTCATCTCAGGTCCAGAGTCGGGCCAGCCAGTCATGGCGATTCCTCCTGCAATATCTTGCGCTTCAGGTCGTAGCGATAGAGCCGGCGAGCGTTGGCCCAAGGCTCTTGCTGTTGGCGCAGTTCCCAGACGAGGTGGAGATATCCCCCCAGGCCAAACAGGCGCTTGATCGCCATGAGGTGAGCCACGGGTACGTTACTGGATTCACAAATGCGCATCAACTTCCTCCGAAACAGACCGAAGTGTATTCGCAGTAGAACTTCATCAGCTCAGGCATCGCCTGCTCCATCCCATACTGCCAGACAAACCACCCCGCGACAACAACACCGCTAAGGATCGCCAGTACGTAGCCTAGGGCATAGATCAGAGTACCTGTCATGACAATCCTCTTTATCATGAGAAGAACACCAATCCGCCCACTGCGACCGCAAACAAGATCCAGACGCAAACGCTGCTCCAGTTCTGGTCAACCCACTTGTTCATCGTCGTGATCCTTCTTCAGGCGAGCGGCGCTGATCTCCGCATCAAGTAACCCCAGGGCAGCCCGTGCCTCCTTGAGCCTCGCCGCCTTTTCCAGCGCTGGATACTCGGGCGCGTCAAAGTACACCCCCGCTGCTTTCAGGTAGGCCGCCTGAGCCTCGTTCAAGTCCACGTCAGCCTCCCTGCGGGATGTAGATGGGCACCACAGTGGGCTGCCCCGTCCGCCACATGGCGATGCACTCGTACTCTTTGCGATCTTCCATGCACATGCTCATGAACGCAGCGTGACGCGCGTTGCTGTTCCCGATGCCCCACGACAGGAGGCCGATGCCGATCAGCAGCATAAAGAGGCAGAACATGGGCGGGCCGGTCAGCCTATTGAAGATATACTGCCGCGCGATCAATCGCACTCCGGAGTTGGTGTCGAAGAGCGACCGAAGGGGACCTGGCCGCGCCCGAAAACGCTCGCGCGGGCTCACCACTCCACCACCTTGCTGCTCGGTGTGGGGTTGAGGTTACGATTGTAGCTCTCCCCCTTCCAATGGTCAGGGCCACGCATGACAACACCGCCGCCGGCCTCGTCGCGCGCACGCTTGGCCATGTTCCGGTCCTTGTAGAACACCGGCTTGCCGGCGACCAGGATCTTGTAGAACCTGTGTGGGTGCTTGATCTCAAAAGTCACTGCTTTTCCTCCTGTGTGCAGCTTGATAGTAAGTGCAGCTTCTATGTAAGGGAGTCGGGCCGACCGAAGTGCCCCAGCCGGCACTGGACCCAGCCGTTGTCGCCGTCGTGCATGGGCTGGTTCAGCAGGTTGCGCGGGCCGTCCGGCGTCAACAGCATGACATAATCGTAAGGGCTCGACTCCCTGCGCATGTTCTCCGATTCACGCTGTGACTTCCACCAGTCGTAGCACTCTTCGAAGGAGTCGGCAGTGAAGACGCAGCGGGGCTCACCCCATGTGCGCAGGCGGCTGGCTTCACCCTCGACCTGGTTGCTACCGTATGCCTCGATGATTGCGTATGACATTAGATTGCTAAGCCTCCAAAGATCAGTAGGACAAAGAACACCAGGAAAGCGATCCCCTCGACCACTAGCGCGGTCTTCTGCCAGTTCATCCGAAGGTTACCTTGAGCGCGTCACGGACGCCCTGCTCATTACCCCCGGCCTTGATCAGCGCCAGCGCCAGGATCTTGCCTTGGCCCACGTCATCAGCGAACTGGCTGAAGATCGCCATGTAGCTGCCGTAGTGGCCGCGCGTCGTCGGCACGCTGTCTTCGATGGCCGCGACTGCCGGCGCTAGTTGCTCGACCAGGTTGCTCACGATCTCGTCAATTTTGCTCATGTGACTTCCTCGTTGACGGACGAGATCTGCACGCTGACCGAGTGCTTGGCTGTGGACAGCTTGCTGAGCCCACTCACCTGAGAATGGCGCGTCACCGCCAGCCCCTTGGCCCGCACGTAGGCGCGCATGGCCTGCTCAACCTCTTCGTATGTGAGGTGAACGATCTCTGTTCTAACCTTATTCATGCTCCGACTCCAAATTGACTGTTGTCCTCTACGATCTCCGCCCGGATATCTACCGCAGCCGCCCACGCCTCGGATTCCGAGATGCAAGCCTGGCCGAGTACATGCTCGGGGTCGTTGTCCACGATCACAAAGTAGCACCCCGGATAATCCGCCGGCTCGACGGTGATCTTGCAAAAGTGGTCGTCGCAGTAGATCATCCGATAATGTCCCCCCGGTTCGCAGCCTGATAGAGAACGGCCGCCTTGGCGTGGAACATCGTCGCATCGTCCCGCTGCTTGCGACACTGGTGAGTTGACCAGCCACCGGTCTCGCTCACCTCGGCCATGGTCTCCAACTCGCGGGCGTACCGCATGAAGAATTCGGCCGTCTCACGCAACAGGATCTTGTCTTCGGCGTGTGTCATGCCGGCATCTCGCACAGGCCGGCGTCAACCAATGCCATGGCGGTGCGGCCGTAGCTACCCTGGAGCTGCCAGGCGAGCCCTGAGTTGATCAGGGATTGGAAGAGCGTGATTGTGTCTTCCTCGTCCAGCTCACCCTGCTCGTAGGCGATGATGTTGTCCACTTGATCCATCTTCATCTCCATTCTTGACCTGATTTTGGAATTATACTCGTATCCGCCGCCAAAGTCAAGTGTTATTTATGATGCTACTCCCAACTCAAGCAGAAACCTGATGGCCTCCAGTTTATCAAGGATGTCGCCAAGCTTGCTCATGTTGTTCAGGGCGAACCCTAAGACGAGGCCGACCAGCAACGGCCCCCATGTGTTGTGCATATTCATGAGTCTTCCTCCTGTGCCTTATAGCCGACAGCCTCCTTATACAGTGCGGCCCACTTCTCGTCGTCGGCCTTGCGGTCAGCAAGCTGTTGAGCAACCAGCGCCTCGACGCGCAGCCTCTCGGACTCATTGCTGCGCCCGACCTCGTAGCCGTACTCGCCGAAGCCCACCTCGACCCACTCGACCTTGTGCGCATGATCTTCGTAGGTCATCTCCTTGTTCAGCCAGTTGATAAACCCCGTCCGCAGGCTCTCGCCCAGGTTCGAAGCCCCCCACCCCTCCTTGCTGCCGTCCGGCGGGATGAAGAAACTGGTGTAGCCGTTGACTACCTCGGGCGAGATGGGCGAGACCCAATCGAAGATCTTGGTCGCCTGCTCGTGCGCCTTCTTAAGGTAGCTGGGATTCCAGCATGTGACTACAATAGAGTGGTGGTGTATGGTACCCATTAGACGGTTTCCTTCTTCATCTCGTACCAATTGAACACGCGCCGCCAGAGGTATATCCGGGCGGTACTGATCGCGGCGAAGACAGCCGTGATGCCAAACGCCTGGTCCAATCTAACATCGAACCCAAACCAGGGCAGGATAAACCAGTTGATCCCGACCGCCAAGAGGAAGCCAGCGACGTTGCCGCTCGACGCCTCCAGGAACGATGCCCACTTAGATTGGCCCGGCTGGATGATCATGGTCCACCCCTCGCTTCCTCTTTCCTGATCGACGCGCCGGCCGGTGTCAACTCGGCGAGCCACGTACCCTCGGTGGACTTCGTGAACGGCACGTCGTTGATGTCGTCAACGATGTCAGAAAATTGTGCAGCTACCATGTAAGCGAGGGCAGCTTCCATGTAAAGCGTAGTGGTGCTGTCGCCCTGCTTCTCGAACGTCACGGCGACCAGTTCGTTGAACCGGTACATCCGGACGCGGGTCACCTCGAACCGGCTCACCACGATTCTCCGTGACCCGTGCAGGGGTCGATCTCAACGCGGTCGTCGCCGTCAGCCCTCCGGCTCAGGATCTTGGCCTCGCGCTCAACGGGGTCCTCGTCCATCGGATTGAAGTTGTCGGCCTCGGCCTTGCGGTCGGTGATGGACTGGTAAAGCGCGTCGAGACCGGCGACCAGCCCAGCGTACCGCTCCTTATTATTCCGCGAGGTCATAAGGACTGCCAGCTTAGCGTACCGCTCGCGCTCGACCCTGAGAGCGTTCAGGACCATGGACATCTCGGCCTCGGTCTTGATCAGTGGTGCAGTGATCTCGGTCATAGCTCCAGTTCCTTCAGTAGCCTATCAATGGAGGGGTCGCCGTCGATGCCGACGAGGGTCTCGTCCCTCGGGGCGATCACGTCAAGCACTTCGTCGCTCAGTCCCGGCGCGCGCTTGTTGGGGTTCGCGGAATTGCGCACCCTCGGCCGCCAATAGGGATTCGGTTTGAAGTCCATCAGCTTGGCTCCTTGCCGGGTAGCGCGACCATCGGCCGCCATGCCAGGATCATCGGCATATCGCGGGCGAAGTATCCCCCCACTATAGTGATGCTACCGTTCAGCGCGTTCATTTTGTTGCCGGCGTGGACGCGGCTGCCACAAACTTCCTCGGCGAGGAAAAATAGTACAGGCTCACCGGTCGGCACCGCGTCCAAGTCCATGCTCCAAGGCGTCATCACAGTCATCCGTCCAAGTCGCTGTCGGTGGTGCCGTCTAGGCAGAGGCTCACCTTCTGGGTGAAGGTCGCCGTAATCGGATTCGGCCACTCTTTGCCGTTCCATTCCTCCCGGTACCACGTCACAGTATTCCCCCCGGCCTTTTTATTCCCCCCCACCTTAATGTTGAAATTATGACGCCCCGCGAATTTCTCCATGTGGCGATAAGTGGTGACAGTGTTCCAGCCTCCGGTGTTGAGCCAGAGGCAACCATTGGCGTTGATCTTGGCAATCACAGTATTATGCAGGCGGCACAGGATAACACCGGACTGCTTGAGCACGATCTCGGCCGCCGCCTTGCCCAGCCTGGTGCGTGAAGCGATGTTGCCAGGCGTGATGTCGGCGGTTAGCTCGTCGAGGGTGCGAGGACCCCATGTCACCTCAGTCGTCGGATAGCCGCGCTGGGCCGCACCCTTTTCAGTGTGTGACACTACGAACTGCTGGCCGTCTTCGCGTCCTTCGAGGGGTCTTTCCATGGCGCTGATCACTCCGTCTGAGGTTGTCTTGATCTGATTTGCGAATTGTACTCCTATTCGCCACCATAGTCAAGAGGAAAATGTTGGCCAATCGAAAATAATTTTTGCAGCTTGATAGTAAGTGCAGCTTGATAGTAAGGCGATGCAGATTGGCGGTACTTGCAGCTTGCATGTAAGGGCAGCTTGCATGTAAGGGCAGCTTGCATGTAAGGCTCACCACGAGATCGCTTTCGTGAAAAATTCATCTCGGATTTCTCTCAAGGTTAACACAAATCAATCTCAAATTCATCTCGAATTTAGTTCGAATTTGATCTAAATTTGTCCTACACTTTTGCATCAAATTTGATATACTTTTGATCCAAATTTGTCTCAAATTGTGAGCGCACCGGACCATGGCCAAGCGCAAGCCAAGCGCAATCGAGCGCAAGCGCCTAGCATGGCCATGGGCAAGCGAAAGCGCTTTTTGTGGCCTATCATACCAGAGCGGAAACCGGCGCTCTCTGGCGATCTGTGGCGCTTGTGAGCCTATCACAGAATAGCTGGCCAAGCGCCTATCCTGGCCATAGGCAAGCGCAAGCGCGCCAGCTATGATAGGCCATAGCAAGCCAAGCCATAGCATAGGCGGCGCTTGTGGCGCGCCAAATATCGGCCGGTTTCCTATATCCGGACTCCTACCATAGGCCAAGCCAAGCGCAAGCGCGCCGGACTATGGCCAAGCTAAGCCAAGCGCAATCGAGCGCCGGCAATCGAGCGCAAGCCAAGCGCGCCGGACCATAGGCCAAGCGAGCGCAAGCCAAGCGCTTATCAGATAGGCCAAGCGCAAGCGAGCGCCTAGCCTAACCTATCTCAAAAGCGCGCTAAGCCAAGCGCAATCGAGCGCCTAGCCTAGCAAGGGAAACCGGCGCGCCTAACCTAAGCTTGCCGGATCTATCGAAACCGGCGCGCCGCCTTTCTCACAAAGCACAATCGAGACCATATGCGCTTTAGACTTAGGCGCACGGAAAACTTCGATTGCTTTGCACTTTGCAGCATAAAGCGAATCAGCGTAGATTTCCGCGCGCTTGCCGGAGTATAGCGCGATATATCCATTTTTCATTTCTGCTTTACCTTTCAAGTTGAGACTGCGCAGCAAAGCACACTAGATCGGAGACCTAGCGCGCAAAGCTTCGAAGTCTAATCTACGGCCAAGAACTTGCCGGCGCTTGTTACAATATAAGGGCGGAAATCTTTAGTCCGGAAATAAATGGACTCTTGATTTCCCGACTTGCAATAATTTACCGCAAAGTCTGTCACGATTGCGAAAAGCAAATTTGTCTTGACTCCGGTTGCGATGGTATAACGCATTGCCGGCGCGCTCGATTTCTCACCATTGTTCAAGGTGCAAGCGCCATAACCTTCGGCGCGAAAGAATCCGGCAAACTTTGACAAAAGCCAACTTTCGGCCGCGCTTGTCAATTCCTCGGAAACGTGGTCAAAACTTATTACAATTTCGCCATAGTTTGGCTTGTTCTTTTCCATAGTGGGTTTCCCTTGTTCTAGATAATGCCAGCGAGACTTAGGCCGGACTCGATTCCCCTACCATATGGCCCGCAAGAGTCGCAATGATTCGCCCGCGCGTCTGGCTCGCAGTCCGATGTTGCAAAGCATGTTTTGCATATGCCGGGAACAATGGACTCGAAGGCAAAAGATTCTAGGAAAGAATCCAAGTCCGCAAATCCCTCTTGTTCGAGCAAGACTGCTAGTAATTCTTTATCTGTCACAGTCTGATTCCTTTTGTGCTAGGCGCTCAAAGCGCCGGTTTCCGGATCTAGGCCAAGCGCCGTACAGTGCAAAGCACTAACGTGATAAGCGGAGTCGTATAGCGGCCGATTCCCATTAAACTTGACTCCGTGCGGATCTTCCCTAGTGGCGAGATATTTGCACCATGAATCCCAGAGTCCGCTTGCGCCTCCGAGAGTCTCGCAATAGTCTAAATATTCCGCTAAGACTTTGCGCTTTTGGCTTGGCCGTTTCGCATTTTTGAATCTGCTAGATCTAACCTTATTCGGATTGATTCCAAATCTTTCAAGGTTATGAGAATCTAGGCATCCAGCCAAGCCAAAAAGCAATTGGACCGCGAATCCCGATTTAACGAATCCCAAGCCAGGGATCTCGCAAAAGAGCGCAAGCAAGCTTTCAGACTTTTCGCGCTCGCTTGCCGGAGAGTCATAGGCCAAGCGCGCGAGACTAAACAGGCGCTCTTTCTCGCTTTCGATATAGTCGATTGCGCTTTGCTTATGGCCATATAGAATCCCTTGCGCAACATCAAAATCGCCGAGTCCGGCAAGCGCCGAGTCTACGGTTTCCATATCTCCCGGACAGTTGAATAAGCGATTCTGAATCGTGATCACTACGAATCGCAAGACTCGCGCCATGGTCTCCGGAGATTGCGCGCCATACTCTTGAATATACGATTGATGTTTGGCAAACATAGCTGATTCCCTTTTCCTATCTTAGCTTGGCAAGCGCGCCGGACCATAGGCCAAGCGCGCAAGCGAAACTAAGCTAAGTCGTAGTCTCCGCAAAGCGCGCCGGCCGGATCTCGGATATAAGTGCTTGTGAAAGCGTACTGATCCGCCGGAAACTCGCCGCGCGCTTCAAAGAAAAGCGCCTGGCCGACAATTTCGGCGATCAATAGGCGCTCGAACTTGTAGAAATTATCGCAAGCGCCGTAGATTGAGAGCAAGTCGGAAACTTGCATAGCGCAAACGGCGCTTTCCCCTTCGAACGTGAAATCATGATTTCCGACAATATGCCGTGAATCGTGCCAAGCGCGGAAAGCATAATTGATTTCGCGATCTCCATAGATTGTGTGATCGCTTGCGCCGTTCCAAACCTGGATTCGGCCAGTCTCGCGATAATGGGAAAGCAAGCTTTCATAGGAGTCCGGCGCTTGCTCGGAAACGTCGAAACCATTCGGCAAGACTCGGTTGCAAGCTTGCAAAACAGCTATATTGAAAGTTCGATCTAGAATCATGATTCGGACTCCCTACTTTACTAATTCGTAGTCTGGCAAGCGTGGCGCGCTCGCTTGAATATGGCGGAGAAAAACGCGGCCGGCCGATTCGCTATACTCCGGAGACTCCGCCCAAGACTCGTTGATTTCTCCGGAAAGCCAAGCGCGCTCGCTCGCCTCTAATACGGCGCAAAGATTAGTGGAACGGCGCAAAAGTAGATTGTTCGCCATAGTCTGATTCCTTATTCGGCCGGAGGAAAGTAGTCAAGAACCGTGACAGGCTCGCAGACCCATTCTAGGCCAGCCGTTTCGGTTTCGTGAGCTAGTCCGGCGGCCACACAATCTTCCACGGAAAGCCAAGAGTCGAGTCCTTCGAAGACTTGGCCGTGAAGTAGAATCACGAGAGAGAAAACTTTTAACATCGCTAGGTTTCCTTTTCAGAAGGGGAGATTTTGAAGCGCGGAAACGACTGGCGCGAAAATCTCGGAAAGAGTGAAGGCGGCGAAAAGAGCGGGAAGAACGAAAAGGATTTTGGCCATTGGATTTGCTCCGGTTGCTTTGTTTCTCTGATATAAAGAGTATAGCGCGAAAGTGTTACCGAATCATTAACAAACGACGCGCTAAGAAATATAACTTCCCTCAGGTGGAACGGAGTCCAGCGTCGAAAGCGGAGTCTCGATTGCGCGATTTTCGCAAGGATTCTGCGCTTCAAACTTTTGCGCCGTTTCCTCGCAGCTTGTTATGCCACAAAGGCCAATATGCCCATAATCGTAGTCTGCCACTAGAACCCAATATTTAGCCATGGTCCGGTTTCCTTATGTTACGGTTGAGTCGATGATTTCAGACTTCGCCCGCAAGCTTGCGCTTTTCTAGGCGCTCGATTCTGTCTGCGCAAGAAATAATGAGCGGACGATAAAGCCAAGCGCCGGCAGAGTCCGGATAAAGCGAAATACAATCTAATCCGCGCTCGATTGTCTCTTGATTGCTCGCTATCTTCTGGTCTAGTGTGCGCATAACATCTTCTCCGGTTGCTTGCTTGCTTGCTTGCTTGATTTCTTGAGTATAGAGGGAAGGAATTAAAAAAGCAATAACAGAATAAACCAGAAAAGCCAGAATCGGCGAAAATATATCGAAATATATGCAAATATATGAGTCGGGAGATATAGGGAAAGATATGGAATAAGCTATTGATAATAAAGCGCGATTCATTATTTTGCGGCGCTCGATTCGATCAATATATATGCGCAATATATTGGACTCAAAACATCAATATATTTCGGATTCTTAAACTAGAAAAGTGTTATTCGTCAATAGGTTAAATAAATTATATTCAATATATGCCGATTCTGGCTCCCTAGGGAATAGGCTATGCGGCGCTATATGCTGGCGCGCTCGCTTGCTTTTAGCCTACCTTTCCGGCGAGCTTGGCCGATATATGGAGATCCTTTACGCGCTTGGCTTATGCCGTATAGAGGCGCTCGCTTGGCTTATAAGCTAGAATCGGTTTTAAGGTAGGCTAGGCGCGCCAAACTCTTCTAGGTAGGCCGGCATATAGAAAAGGGATTCGCCTATCAGGCGGCGCTTATAGAGTGGTTAATGTATAGTAAAGAAAAAAGTGCTTGGCCTATAGGTTGGACCATATAGACCATATATAGCGAAAAATTATTACCAAATTTATGCTAACGCTTTGACTATGCCGGCGCTCGCTTGTGCCATGCTAAGCGCTTAGCTTATAAAG